>SXGT01852209.1_pt1 | contig 28776 bp, 18 predicted proteins | sample 3176221 | NCBI WGS metagenome assembly SXGT01 (sample SAMN11356862, study PRJNA531348) | freshwater metagenome | isolation source: freshwater sample F1-120 | place: China: Fuxian Lake, Yuxi | collected 2017-12-25 | reverse complement strand
CGTTCGTAGCGACGCTGGTCGATGTCTCCGGGCTGGTCATCTATTTTTCGGTGGCCACCTTGTTGCTGAGCGGCACGTTGCTATAATGCCTGCGACGGCATTGTGTGTCGTCGTTCTGCCACAACCGCCCCAGTCCGATTCGAACGTCAGCGACGACCCGAGGTTCCTCGCGCGCAATGGGCGCGCACCTTGCACATCGCGTACCCCGACGATGCAGAGCGCGTGATTTCTTTGTACTCGTTTCCGAGCTGGCGCATCGCCCAGGCTGCGGAAAGGATTCCAGTGAAATCGCGGATGACCCTAGGCGGTCTGCACCGGAGGCGGTCGACATCGGCAGCGGCAACCCTATCGTGTCCGCAATCTGCGGCCACACCGAGGTTTCCATGTCTCAAAAGTTGATCACCGCGGCCCCTTCCAATGACCAGATCCTGCAGATGGCGACCCGCCTGCGCGTGCTCGGCGAGCCGCTGCGCCTGCGCCTGGTCCACCAGTTGCTGCAGGGCGAGTTCAACGTGACCGCGCTGTCCGTGCAGCTCGGCACCACTCAGCCCAACATCAGCAAGCACTTGAAGGTGCTGCAGCAGAACGGCATCGTCACCCGCCGCACCCACAAGTCGTCGGCGTTCTACGGCATCGCGGACCGTACGGTGGTGACGCTGTGCGACACGGTCCGCACGGGCCTCGGCATCGCGGCGTAGTCGCCTTCGCAGCCCGCGCGCCGGCGCGGTTGGACTTCAGCCACGAAGTCCCACCGCGCCGGCGGCGTTTTTGGCCGCTGCCGAGCAGAACAATCGATAACCGGGGCCTGCGCACCCCAGATTGGGTGTCCGTCGTGTGACACCCCGCGGCAAAAACGGCGAATCCCCCGATCATACCGCGCCGCCAAAAAAAGGCCGGCCGGCCACAGCGAGCGGAGGGGCGATGTTGCAGCGATGGATCGCGCACACAGTAGCGGGGTTGGCAGTAGCCACCTGGGCGATCGGGTGCACGCAGGGTACAACGCCTGAGCCCGCTCAGGCACCCGTTGCACCTCGCCAGCCGGCCGCAGCGCCCGCCGCGCCGTTGGCCGCACCCGAAAAGCCCGCAGCCGCAACTGTCGCTGCAGCCGCACCCGCTGCCGGCGCTCCTGCGCAGTGGAAGCGTACAGAAATCGCTGTGTTGCCGTGGGGATCGGGGCCGGCTCAAGCGGGCCACGTGGCGCAAGGCGACCAGAATCTCGAAGGCCCGATGGCGCTCGATGTCGGCGCTGATGGCAAGGTCTGGCTGCTCGATCAGGTCAACGCCCGGATCCTGGTGCTGGGCCTTGGCCAACCGCCACGATCGATTCCTGCGTCACGCACTGCACAAGACCTGATCCTCGACGGCAACAGCCAGCCCTGGACGCTGGACCGGTTGGTTGATCGCCAGGTTCGTCGCCTCGACCCGCTGACCGGCGCAGTCACGCAGACGCTGGACCTTGCTACCGCCGGTGTGGCCGAACCCGGTCTGTCCACGGCGCTGTGGTTGCACGAAGGCGCGCTGTGGCTGGAGATGGAGAACACCCGTCTGGTGCCGCTGCAAGCCAAAGCTACCGCCAAGCAGGGCCGGCCGTCGCGCGATGGCAAGTGGGTGTTGAGCGCGCTGCGGGTGCCGCCGGACAAGGTCGCGGTTGCCGGGCGCGGCGTGGACCAGGGTGACGCAGAGGCGCCCAGGCTGGCCTTGCAGCACCAGTTCGAGCTGCCTTTGTTTTCGATTGCCGATCTGGACAGCGACGCCGCCGGTCGCGTGTGGCTGACCGCCGATCTGGTGCGCTTTGGACCGGACGATCGCCCGCTAGACCGCAAGCGCAACGCTATCGCCTGGACGCCAGGCGGCAAGATCGCCGCGCAAGTCGAGCTGTGCGCGCCAGTCGGCGCCGAAGAGCAGTTCCGCACCGTGCGCATCACGGCGGCGGGCGAGGTCTTCAACCTGTGCCGCGGCCCAGCGGGTGTGGTCGTCGAGCGGTGGGCGCCATGAACCTGCACTGCCCCAAGCCATTGGCCCTGCTGCTGTGCGGCGCGGTCGCCGCGGTAGCGCTCGGATCGGCGTGTCCAGCGTCAGCTGCACCCAACCCCATGACTGTCCAAGAGATGGTCGAAATCGCCAAGACGGTGCCGGGCTTCAGCTATTGGTGGGGCGGCAGCAAGTGGAAGCCGGGCGCGGCCGACAAGGGCAAGTGCATCCCCAACGGCGCCAACGGCTGCCCAGACTGTTCGCATACCGGACCCTACGGCGCCGACTGCTCGGGCTTTGTCGGCAAGGCATGGCAAGTCGACAAGCCTGTCGCTCTCGACGTGGCCTACCACCCGTACAGCACCGTTCACTTCACGGGCAACACGACCTGGTGGACGCACCCGCCCAAGGCCGAGGCCCAGTTGGGCGACGCCTTTACCTACAACAAGAACGGCGCGGGTCACATCTTCCTCTACGAAAAAGGCAACGTGTGGGGCAACGTCTACGCCTGGGAGTGCAAGGGTTGCTCGTACGGCTGCACCTACGGGCTGCGCACAGTGTCGGCCGACTACATCAATGCGCGCCGCAAGCTGATCCAGGCACCCGCACCAGCCTGCAAGCCGCACTGCGAAGGCACCAAGATCGTCGACGACAAATGCGGCGTCGGCGACTGCGCGGCGTATGCGGCCAAGTGCGTCGACGACAACCTGGGCGTGCGCTGCGTGTCGGTGTTTTGCCCGGCGCAGGGCACCACCACCACCTGCTTGCCCGACGCCAAGAATGGCAAGATCGCCACTTGCGTCAACGGCGCCCTCAAAGACGAGGCCAACTGCGGGGCCTACGGCGCGATCTGCAGCACCGCCGTGCCGCCCAAGCCCAAGTGCATATCGGCGCTGTGCGAAGACGACCCCAAGACCAAGCCGGTCGCGGGCGACCTGTGCTACCAAGGCAAGCGCCTGACCTGCAACGCTGCGGGCGACATCAGCGACAACCCGTGTCCGGCGGGTGCGATCTGCACCACCGTCGCGGGCACCGCCGGCCCCGGCAGTGCCACCTGCGGCGGCAAGCCCTGTGGCAACTGCGACGACGGCAACCCGTGCACCACCGACGGCTGCAGCAACGGCACCTGCACCCACACCAACAAGTCGTTGCCGTGCGACGACAACAACGCGTGCACGACCGACGACGCCTGCGTTGCAGGCGCCTGCAAGGGCCAGGCCAAAGACTGCAGCGACGCCAATCCGTGCACCGCCGACAGCTGCGGCCCCAACGGCTGCCAGCACAAGCCGAACAGCGGCCCGTGCGACGACGGCGACGCCTGCACCACCGGCGGCGGCTGCCAGAACGGCGCGTGCGACCTCGGCGTAGCCAAGAAGTGCGACGACGACAACCCCTGCACCACGGACAGCTGCGCTGCCGGCCAATGTGTCAACGCCAAGCGCGAGGGCGACTGCGACGACGGCGACGCCTGTTCAGTCGGCGACTACTGCGCGGGCGGCCTGTGCCTGGCAGGTGGCCTCAAGTCGTGCAGCGACGGCGATCCTTGTACGCTCGACGCGTGCGCGAACGGCGGCTGCGTCCACAGCCCCGGCGGCGAACCGGCGCTGGCATGCGACGGCAACAGCGCAGTCACGACTGACAGTTGCACCGGCAAAGTCGTGAGCAAGAACGCCTGCGCCGCAGGCTCGGTTTGCCTCAAGGGGATTTGCCAGTCTGCGACCGGAGACGGCGGCGCGACGCAACCCGATGACGCATCGGCAGCGAGCCACGGCGACGCCGCGAGCGGCACAGGTAGCGACGGCAGCCTTGCCCAGGCTGACGCCGCGCCCGTTGCCGCAGCCGCTGGGTCGGTCGGCAATACAGGTGCGTCCTCCTCGTCGTGCGAAGCCGGACCCGCGCCACCAGGTGCCGGTTGGGCGTGGTTGCTGGCCCTGTGCGCGCTCGGCTTGACCCGCCGGCGGATTTGAGTGACAAGTGCGCCTCCTATTGCTGGAGGCAAACCCTTGGCCACCTATCCTTTCGCGACCTTCTGTGCGCTGAACCTCGACACCGATCTCGTCACCCTTGACCTGTCGCGCCTGTATCCGCCCGACGTCGACGCAGCGGCGGTGCGCGCCCGGCTGGCGACGTGGGGGCCGAGTTGTCAATTCATGCGCGAGCTGGAGGCCGGCGCCATCGCCAACCCAGATGAAAAGCGCATGGTCGGCCACTACTGGCTGCGGGCGTCCGCGCTGGCGCCCGATTCCAAGCTGCGCGACGCCATCGACTCCACGCTCGATCGCGTGCAGCAGTTCGCCGCCGATGTGCATCGGGGCAAAGTGGCGCCGCAGATGGGCGGCACGTTCGACCGCATCCTGGTCGTCGGTATCGGCGGTTCGGCGCTCGGGCCGCAGTTCATCGCCGCAGCGCTGACCTCGCCGCACGACCGCATGGCGGTGCACTTTTTCGACAACACCGACCCGGACGGCATCGATCGAACGATGGACCAGATCGGCGCACGGCTCTGCACCACCTTGACGCTGGTCATCAGCAAGTCCGGCGGCACCAAAGAGACCCGCAACGGCATGATCGAAGCCGCTGCCGCCTATCAACGCGCGGGTCTGGATTTTGCCAAGCACGCAGTCGCGGTTACCGGCGAGGGCAGCGAGCTCGACCGGGTCGCCAAAGGCCGTGGCTTTCTGGCGACATTTCCGATGTGGGACTGGGTCGGCGGGCGCACGAGCGTGTTCTCGGCCGTGGGTCTTTTGCCCGCTGCCTTGCAAGGCCTGGACATCGCGCAGATGCTGGCTGGCGCCACCGAGATGGACGCAGCGACGCGCGCGCTGGACCCGCTGGACAACCCGGCAGCCTGGCTGGCCTTTGCCTGGCACGAAGCGTCGGGCGGTGTCGGCGCGCGCGACATGGTGGTGCTGCCGTACAAGGACCGCCTGGAGTTGTTTTCGCGCTACCTGCAGCAGCTGGTCATGGAGTCGCTGGGCAAACAACACGACTTGCAGGGCAACGAGGTGTGCCAGGGCATCGCGGTCTACGGCAACAAGGGCTCGACCGACCAGCACGCGTACGTGCAGCAGTTGCGCGACGGGGTGCGCAACTTTTTCGCCACCTTCATTGAGGTGCTGCAAGACCGCGAGGACGACCGGCCGGACCTGCAAGTGGAGCCGGGCATCACCAGCGGCGACTACCTGTCGGGCTTTCTGCAGGGCACCCGCAAGGCGCTGTCCGACGCCGGGCGGCCGAACCTGACGCTGACCGTTCACGACTGCGGCGCACACACCATTGGCGCGCTGATTGCGCTGTACGAGCGGGCCGTGGGGCTCTACGCGCATCGCGTCGGCATCAACGCCTACCACCAGCCCGGCGTAGAAGCGGGCAAGAAGGCGGCGCAAGCGGTCATTGACCTGCAGCACCAGGTGGTCGCCGCGCTGCGCCAACAGCCGGACGCTGAGCGACCGCTAGCCGAGATCGCCGCGGCCGCTGGGACCGATGACTTGGAAGCGGTGTTTTGGATTCTGCGCCATCTGGCTGGGCAGCCCCACAGCGGCGTGGATCGCGTCGATGGCGACCCGTCGCCGGCTGGCAGCGTCTGGGAATTCGTGGCCTGAGGTTGAGCCAGCTAGGGTCCGCTGAGGCTGCAAGTCAGTCGTCGCGAAACCACAGCATCCGCAAGCCGTTGACGACCACGAACACCGTGCTGCCCTCGTGCAGCAGCACGGCCTGGCTGACCTGCACCCAGCCCGCAACTGCGGCAACGATCAGCACCACCGCCACGCCCAGCGCGACCGCAATGTTGGTGCGCACAGCGGACTGTGCGGCCCGGCCAAGCTGCACCGCGAACGGCAGCTTGCGCAGGTCGTCGCCCATCAGCACCACATCGGCCGTCTCGAGCGCCACGTCGCTGCCTGCGCCGCCCATGGCCACGCCGATATGCGCGGTGGCCAGGGCGGGAGCATCGGTGACGCCGTCGCCGACCATCGCCACCTTGCCCGGCTCGTCCCGCATCATCTGGCGCAGGTGGGTCACCTTGCCGTCTGGCAACAGCGGTGCCCTGGCTTCGGCCAGACCCAGCTGACGCGCCACGGCTTGCGCCACCATCGCCGCATCGCCCGACAGCATCACGGTTCGTTGTAGCCCGATGGCTTTGAGCCGCGACAGCGCTGCGATGGCTTCGCTCCGCGGGGCATCCGCCAGGCTCAAGACGCCCACAACCTCGTCGTTGACTGCCAGCACCATGGTGGTCCGGCCCTGGCCCTGCTCCGCAACGACGGCATGGGTAGCGGCCTCGGGCAGGCTGTCGAAAAACGCCGCGCTGCCGAGCTTGACGTCGCGCCCGTCGACGCGCGCGTACAGCCCCTTGCCGTGCACGGCTTTGGCCTGACCGGCGGGCAATAGCACCAGCTCCTTGGCCTTTGCCGCCTCGACCACCGCGGCCGCCAGCGGATGGGCGGAGAGCGTCTCAGCGCTGGCAGCCATGCGCAGGACGTCGTCGGCGCTGAGCGATCCAACCGCAAGGACGCTTTGCACGGTGGGTCGGCCGACCGTCAGCGTTCCGGTCTTGTCAAAAGCCACGGCGCCCAGGTTGCTGAGCGTTTCCAGGTGGATGCCGCCCTTGATGAGCACACCGCTGCGCGCCGCACGGGCCACGGCGCTCAGCACCACCGCCGGAGTCGCCACCGCCAGCGCGCAAGGAGACGCGGCCACCAGCAGCGACAGGCCGCGCAACACCGCGTCTTGCAACGGTGTTCCCGTCCACCACAAGATCAGCACCAGCAGCGGCGTCGCCGCCAGCACCGCCGGCACGAAGATCTGCTCCAGGCGCTTGGTCACCTGGTGCGCTTTGCCTTTGCGCGCTTCGGCTTGGGTGACCAGATCGACCAGCTTGGCCAGCGTCGACTCGCCGGCCGTCTTGGTCACCCGCACGCGCAGCGCACCGTCGGCATTGAGGCTGCCAGCGAAGACTGGATCACCCACGCTCTTGGGCACCGGCAGACTCTCGCCCGTGAGCGCAGCCTGGTTCGCGTGCGATTGACCTTCGACGACGAGGCCATCGAGCGGCACGCGATCCCCCGGAAGAACCAGAACGATTTCATGAATCTGAACGGACCCGACCGGCGTATCGGTTACGCCACCCGAGCGCTCGACCCGCGCGGTGTCAGGGCGCAGCTTGCCCAGCGCCTCGACTGCGCGCCGGGCCTTGTCCAGCGCACGGTGCTCCAGCATGTGTCCAAGCGAAAACAGGAACAGCAGGAACGCCGCCTCGAACCACGCTCCCATCGCGGCTGCACCGAACGCGGCCAGCACTGTGAGCACCTCGATGTCGACTTGCAGCGCGCGCACGGCCATCAGCGCGGCGCGGCCCGCAAACGCCCCGCCAAACGCGAGCGCAGTGGCGCACAGCGCGGTCTCCAGCCACGCGGGACGGTGACCGACGGCACCCAGGATCAGATTGATGGCCAGCAACACGCCGGAGACCACCACGAACGGCAGTTCGAGTTTGGGCGCCAGACCCCCAGCGTGGGCGTGGTGCGCGCAGACATGGCCGGCTTCGGGCTCGTGCAGTTCGTAGCCCATGTGGCGGACGCGCTTGACGATGGCCTCGGCCGTCACGCGTTCCGCGTCGAATTCGACCACCAGCCGCTCGGCGGCGTAGGCCACGTTGGCGCTGAGGATGCCAGGCGTGCGCTGCAAGACGTGCTCGACGACATAGCCACACTGCGCGCTGTCCATGCCGCTGACGAACCAGGTCTGCCCGACATACCGCTGGCGCACGACGACGCCGCGGTGGCGTACCTCGCCGATGAGCGCCGTCGGGCGCACCACCTGGCGGTCGTAGTGCACGCACACTTCCGGATGCGACCCGTCGGTGCGCAGATGCACGCGCACCACGCCGACGATGCGCTGCAGCACCTCGGCGAGCTTGGCAAAGCGACCTTCGTCGTCCGTTTCTCCGGGCAGCAGCGCCTCCAGGTCCAGTTGGACGGCGGCAGGATCCTGCTCGCAAGGCCGCTGACTGGGCGGCACTTCCTGATGGCCATGGTGGTGGTGGTGGTGGTGGTCGTGACCGCAGTTGTGGTGCGCGTGGCCGTGGTCGTGACCTTGATGGTCATGGGCATGGCCCGACGCCGAGTGCTCGCCGGCAGCATCGTGGTCGTGGTTGCAGTCGGGACCGTGCACATGTGCCGCGGCCGGGGCCAGTCCGACGCCTTTCTTGCCGGTCCCGATGGCTTTGACCTTGAACGCGGACGGCGCAGCGGGCGGGGGTTCAGCCATCGCAGACTCTCCTGTGGCTAGTGGCGGTGGCCGCGATGCGCCGAAGCCTGCGCCTGCTGGACCTGAGGAACAAACGGACGAGCGTCATGGTCGTCGTCGGCGTCGTGGTCGTCTTCGCGCGGCAGCGCCTGGGGATAGCGCTGGCCGGCGACTTCCAGCACGAAGCCCAGCGCGCCCGGCGGCATCTCGAACTCCAGCACCGCCGGCAGGCGGCCCTCGTAGACTTTGACCGTGTTGCCTTTGTCGTCGTAGACGGTGCCACCGGCCGCAACCGTCATCGTCTCGTCGACCAGCACCGCGACCAGGTCGGCCATCTCTTCCATGCGATCGGCGACGCGATGGCACCACAGGTGACCCACGCCCGGATAGCTGGCGTGGCAGACCTCTTCCATCTGTTCTTCGTCGACCTTGCTGCCGACGCCGACCAGCACAAAGTTCATGCGCGGCAGGCGACCTGCGCCAATCTCCTTGGCAACCTGCGTCGAATACGCCTGCACGTCCGCGGCATCGCGCAGCTGGCTATCCGTGATGATGACGCACAGCGCGCGCCTCAGGCCGTTGGTCACTTCTTGCTTGACGTACCCCAAGAAGTCGCGCAGGGCCGGCAACATCACGGTGTCCTTGCCGTAATACTGCGGACCTGGGAACTTGAACTCCTTGGCCTGCGGACCAGTCAGGTTGCCCACCATCTCCAGCTGCGTACCATCGCCGGTTGCCCAGTACGCCACGCGCAGCACGCCGTTGCGATCCTTGCTCGCCAGGTATTCGAGCATCCACCGCATCTGCGGTTCGACGGTATTGCGCACGCCGCCGAGCTTGGCGAGCACGCCGCGAGGGCCGTACTCCGGCTCCATGCTCGCGCTGCCGTCCATGTACAGGGCGACGTCGAGCCCCTCCACGGTCGGATCGTGCAGCAGCGTCGCGACAACGTGGTTGCCGCTCACGTGGACGTCGCTAAAGGGGCGAGAGATCACTTCGTGCTTATGCATCTGCCACACAATGGGGGGCTTTGTTCAGGCCGTTGATAAGACTTGAAAAGTGTCGCCATCTTTGATCGGCAGCGCGGCTAGTGGTGATCTTCGTCTTCGTCCTCGTCGCCGTGGTGATCCTCGTCATCCTCGCCGGGCAGCGGTTGCGTAAAGCGCTGGCCGTTGACCTCGAGCGTGAAGCTGGTCGCGCCTTCGGGCACTTCGAACTCCAGCACTGCGGGCAAGCGACCTTCGTAGTACTTCACGACGTTGCCCTTGTCGTCGTAGATCGTGCCGCCGGCCGCGACAGTCATGGTCTCGTCGACCAGCACCGCTACCAGTTCCGCGACCTGGTGGATTTCCTTGGCGATGCGGTGGCACCACAGGTGGCCGACGCCGGCAAACTCCATGTGCGCGAGTTTCTCCAACTGCTCTTCATCGACGCCGTCGCCAACGCCGACCAGGATGAAGTTGGTGCGCGGCAGCGAGCCGCGGGTGACGCGCTGCACCACCATCTGGCTGAACCGCTGCACCTCGTCGATGTCGTGGATCTGTCCGTCGGTCAAGATGACGCAGCAGCCGCGCTTGCAGCCTTCGCGGGCCTGCTGCTCCAAGTACTTGACGTAGTCACGCAGCGCGGGCGTCAGCACCGTCTGCGCACCCGCTTCGCGCGGCCCCGGAAATTTCAGGCCGTCGGTGTTGGCGCCGGTCAACTCGCCGATGACCTCGATGTCGGCACCTTTCTTGCCGCAGGCCCAGTAGGCGACCCGCAGCGAACCGTTGCGGTCCTTGGTCGCCAGGTACTTGAGCATCCAGCGCGCCTGCGGCTCGACCTGGTTGTCGAGCAGCGTCGTCATCGGCGGCGAGCCCCAGCCGAACAGGTCCCATAGCAGGCCGCCGCCCGTCGTCAGTTGCTCGTTCTTGTACTCGTCGTTCATGCTGCCGGAGCCGTCCAGGTACAGCCCGACATCCAGACCTTCGACCGACGGATCGTGCAACAGCGTCGCACGCACACGGCCGTGCTCGACGTGCAGGTCGCTGAAGGGTTCAACCGGGCGCTCGTGTTCGTGGCTCATGGTTTCCTCGTGCAGGTGTGGCTACTCAAAGTCCTTCATCCAATCCGGCCCTTTGGTTGGCTTGGGCTCGCTCGGGCGCGCGACCCGCCGGGGCGGCGGCGGGGTCTTGTCGGGCGTCCGCGGCGCCATCTTAGGCGCATCCGCGGGCCGCGGCAATTCCGCGAAGTCGGCCATCCACTCGGCCACGGCGGAGGCCTTCTTGGCCGGCGGCGGTTGGCTTGTGGGCTCCGCAGGTTGTGCCCGCTCCGGCGGCTTGGGCAGAACCGGCGCCATGCGTCCGCCGACCGCACCGATGCGGCCATGTAGCGCGCGCGCCCAACTGTCCGGATAGCCCAGCGCTGCCAACGCGTCGAGCGCAGAGCGACCACAGGCGAGCAGGTTGTCCAGGCTCGCGGCCGGTGGCAGGTCCATGACGTCGTCGCGTCCGAACAGGCGATCGCGCACCGCCTGGTCGCCGCGGATGACGAACCCCTGCTGGACCAGCCTGGCCTCGATTTCGCTACGGTCGGTCAGCGGTACCAGCTCTTGCGCGAACGGCAGGTCCTTGCGCACGGCGCGGACCGCGGCTTGCAGGTTGTGCAGCAGCTCTTCGAGCCACTGCGCCACCAGTTGACCATTGCCCAGCGGCCCGGCCGCGCTCGGGGCAAATAGCGGGTAGGCCAGCACCAGGTCCTTGCCGTCGACCGTCTGCGCCGGATCGCCGCCCGGCAGCAGGGCATGGCAGATACCGCCCTCACCCTGTTTGCCCAGGGCAAACGGTCGATCGGCGCCGCGTACCAGCCCCAGCAGCCAGTCGGCGCGCCGCACAGTCAGGTGACCTTCAACCGCGAACGCAGTGGCGGGACCCGACCCGAATGGGCCAAACAGGCTGCCCATCACGGCAATCGGCGCCGCGGCCGGGTCACCGCCTTCGGGCAGGTCCGCGGCACCCGGCACGAACAACCACAGCGGATTGGCCTGCACGAACCGCGGCGGCGCAGCGCGCGCGATCTCGGCGTGGACGAGCAGCGGCCTCAGCGTCGCATCCGCCTGGGCAACCGCGTCCGAGCACAGCAGCAGGCTGCCACCCAGGTCGCGAACGACCGCAAACGTCGCTGGCCCGCGCGCGTCACCCAGCGTCAGGACATCCAGCGCTTCGCACAACGCCGCCGTCTGCGCCGCCGGCAGCGCGCGCGGCTCGCCGGAGTCAGCAATGAAATACCGCGGCAGCGGCCCGGTCGGCATCGTGGCGGTCAGCGCTTTTTGCCCAGCAGCGACGGGTCGGGCACCGCAGTCATCGGCATCGTGCGCGAGGTGTCGGCAGCGCGCGGCGAGCCGTGGCTCTTCCAATCGGCCAGCTGCGTGCTCAAATCGGTGACACGACCGGCCAACGTCTGTGCGAACGACCACAAGATCTTGACGGCCACCGACTGGTCGCGCTGGCTCAGGTCAAAGAAGTCGTCGCGGCTCAGGCGCAGGATCCGCGCGGGCTCGATAGCCCGAATGGTCGCCGAGCGCGGATGGCCAGACACCAGTGCAATTTCGCCAAAATGGGCGCCGACGCCCAGTGTAGTCACCCGCTGGCCATCGACCTCGACCGCGAGCGTGCCCTTGGCGACCAGGTACACGTCGCTGCCCGCATCGCCCTGCCGAAAAACGGTTGTGCCTGGCAGCAACTGCACTTCGTGCACGTAGCGCAGTACTGTCATCAGCTCGTCTGTGCGCAGGTGCCGACAGAAGCTCAAGCCGGCCAACAGGTCGAGGCGCTCGGTGTGCTGCAGTACCTCGGACACCGACGAAATGACGGTTGCGGGCACACCCGGTTCGGGCAGATTGACCACCACCGCAGTCACGTTGTCGGCCGAGCCGGCCTTGAGCGCGTCGGCCACAAAGGCATGGGCTGAGCCGCCTGGCCACAGCAGCTTCCACAGCGCATCGCCGTCGACGTAGTCGCTGACCCCGTCGCTCACCAGCAGCAGCCGGTCGCCCGGCGCGACTTCGACGTAGCCCAGGTCGACCTTGCAGTGCGCTGACTCGCCGACGCTGCGGCTCACCACGCCGCGCAGACGGTGCGTTGCGGCGTCTTCTTCGCGCAGGTGGCCCATGCGCACCAGGTCCTCGACCATGGTGTGGTCGACGGTCAGTTGGCGCAGGTCGCGGTCGTGCAGCAGGTACAGCCGGCAATCGCCGACGTGGGCGATGTACACGCCGCGGCTGTCCCATACCGCGATGGTGGCCGTGGTAGTCGCGCCGCGCAGTTCACGTCTTTCATGGACTAGCGCCAGCAAGTCGGCGTGGACGTCTTGGAACAGCGAGCTCAGCGCGTCGAGGACCGCGCGCCGACCTGTCGAGGGATCCACGGCACCGCTGACCGCCGCCAACGCCAGCTTCTCCAGCTTGCCGGCGCGGTCGGCCACGGCTTGCAGCATCAAGCGGCACGCCAGTTCGCCCGGAGGGCCGCTGCTGCCGTCCGCGACCGCGTAGATGCCGTGCACGTCGTCGGCCACGTAACCGTCGGCGTTGTCGCCGCGCACGGTGCCGGGGTCGGTCGCGGCCGTGGCTACCGGGCGCATGAGAATCTCCTGCCGCAGCCGCACGGCGCAAGATGGCGGCTGAGCAGCGAGCGTAGCCCCAATCGAGGCAAGTGAAAACCGTCCCGACTCAGTCGACGCCGGGTCGCTTGCGCTTGCTGCCGCCCCTGCGCGCCTGCCATACTCGCCACGGGTCTGAAGACCTGACTTTTGGGGGGCAGTCATGCGTGACCACAGTCGTTTTCGCAATCGCTTGTTGGCGGCCATGGGCCTGCTAGGCGCCCTACCGGCAGCCGCTTGTACGTCGAGCCCCGCCGGTGCTGACGCTGCCGCCGCGGGTGCCGATGCGGATGCCGTTTCTGCAGTAGACAGCTCCGGCGCAAGCGACCTGGTGCCGACCGACTCTGCAATCGAAACCAGTGCAAGCGCGGACGCCAGCAAGGAAACCGCCTCGCCGTCCGATACGGCACCCGTCGACACCGCGCCGCCCACTGACGTCGCTGCAACGGACGCTGTTGCAGCAGATGCCGCCACAGCCGACGTCGCGCCAGACACAGCGGCAACGCCCGACGTCGCGCCGGTCGAAGTCAGCGCTGCGGATGCCATCAGCGACACCCAGCCGCCCGTCTGCAACTTCGGCAAGCCGGCCCAAGAGTGCTTTACCGCCAAAGCGCTCAAGGCCAATATCGAGTCACCGCCGATGGGCGGCGAGGGCACGCCCGATGCCTACACCGGCGTCCTGCCGCCCGAGGGTTGCCCCGACCCCAAGCTCGTCAAGGACGGCTGCTGCAACCCGGCCGCGACACCGGGCGTGGTCGTCGGCGACACCTGCTGCTACTACTTCTGCACCGGCGCCTGCTGCGGTCGCCCGCTGGTCGTCGATGGCGTCGCGCGCGTGGCGGCGCTGGTCATAGACAGCGCATGGTCGACGACGTCGCATAGGTTGTGCAGTGATGCGGCCACGGGGACGGAACCGTTTGCCGAGTTGACCGCAGCCGACCGTGCAGCTCTGGCTGCTGCGTGGCGTGCCGACGCCGCCGACGAGCACGCTTCGATCGCAAGCTTTCTGCGTTTTGGCATGGATCTACTGGCCTTTGGCGCGCCCCCCGATCTGGTCGCCGACGCGGCCAACGCGGCAGCGGACGAGGTGCGCCACGCTCGCCTGTGCTGTGCCATTGCGCACGCACTGGACGGCCAGGACAGCGGGCCCGGTGCCTTGCGCTGTGGCGACCTGGGCGCGCACGCCGACCTGGCCCAAGCAGCCTTCGCCGCGGTGGTCGAGGGTTGCGTCGGCGAGACTTTGGCCGCCGTGTGTTTGGGCACTGCTGCGCGCAGGGCGGGACCCGGTGCGCTGCAGCAGACGCTCTTGGCGATGGCCGACGACGAAGCGCGCCATGCGGAACTGGCCTGGCGGTTCGTGCGCTGGGCTTGGGCGCAGCCCGGTCGCCTCGATGTGCGCGCGGCCATCGATCGAGCTATCGCCAGTGTGCAGGACAGCGCGCCGACGCGCGATCCCCGCGCCGAGATTTTGCAGGCCGTCTCAAACTCGGCGCGGCTGGCTGGCGGTCGGTTGCCTGCTCGCGACTACGCGGCGGCCTGCCGGGGCGCGATGGCGCAGATCGTCTTGCCGTGCGCGCGCGCGATGGCCGCGACCGCAGTCGGCCCAGTTCACGCCGGCGACGCCGCTAGCATTTGAGCCGGCTCGGTTTTGGCCCTTCCGTAGCCAAAAATCTTTCATAATCAACGATCTGAACCCTGGGGGGGGGGGGTGCGTTCACATGCACTTGCCCGCAAAGCACTTCTTGCCGCCGCCGCAGTCCGTTGCGGGCTCGACGTCGGTCGCCACGCAGCCCAGCGTCTTGTCGCAGCTGTCGGTCGTGCACGGGTTGGCGTCGTTGCAGGTCAGCGCCGAGCCCTTGCACGACTGCGAAGCCACGTCGCAGGTCTCGGTCGTGGTGCAGGCGTTGCCATCGTCGCACGAGCCGCCAGCGCTGAACTTGAGGCTGCACTTGCCGGTCGCCTTGTCGCAGGTCGCCAGGTTGCAGCTGCTCTGGTAGCCAGCGGGGCACGCCGCCATGGTCACCCCGACGCACAAGCCGGCCGAAGCGCAGTCGCCGTGGCCGAATTCGGTCATGCGCAACACGGTTGGCTGAGCCACGCTGTTCAAGGCGTCTTTCATGCGTCCATACGCAGCCAGTTCGCCGGTAGGCAGTTTGGTCACGCCGTAGGCGGTATCATCGCCCAGCCCTGCGCCCAATTCGGCGTACCACATAAGCTTGCCCAGGTGGTCCAACCGCCAGATGCCGCCCGCGGTATCGGTCGAACCCGATGCCATCTGGCCGGAAATTGCGGCCGTGCCGTCGCCCAAAATGGCCACGCCCGTACCGACATTGACGCTCTTGTCACCCAAAGGTGCCGACTGCCAGACGACGTTGCCTGCGGGGTCAAGCCGCCACGCTGCGATGCTGGCGTTTGGCGCCGCATGCACCGCGCCAGCCACGATGTAGCCACCCGCAGGCAGCGCGGCGATCGCGGTAAAAGCGCGCGGCGCGGTCTGGGTGCCATGGACCGCCACGTTGGAGGGCGGCGCGGTGAGGTCGCCCCCGTAGAAACTCACCAGGCCCTGCATGTAGCCGTTCTGCAGGGTGTAGCCAACAAGCACGGTGGTTTTCCCGCCTGCGGCCAGCGTCCCACCCATCCACCGCGACCATTTTGCATTGTCGTTGTGTTGGCCGACGTCTTGTAGCTCCAGCGTCTTGATGTCCAGGCGGGCCGCAAACGCAGAACCACCGCCCCCCGAGTTGCTGACCGAGCCACCGTACACCACGATATCGCCGAATGCCGCGCGGCGCAGAGCACCCCAAGTGTCGCGCACTTTGCCTCCCCAAGGCACGGGGCCACCATTGAGCAATTTGCCGGCGCCATCGTACCGGGCCCAAACGCCGTAATTGGGTGCCCCCGAGAACGCCGAGAAGACGACGAGATTGCCATCGCCGTCCAACGCGCCCGCGCGGATGCCGTTCAGGGTCGCTCCCCCCACGCTGCCGCCCGTTACCTTCCATGCATACGCGCCTGACGGTGTCATGCGCGCGACCAGGCCAGTCAACGGGAGCAAGCCGCCATGCGCCATATTGGTACCTACGCCGGCCGTAATTGCCTGACCGAATACGAACCAGTCGTTGCCACTGGGAATCAACCCATAGATCTGCCCGCCCGTGTAACCCGTAGCGACCACCGGCGCCGACACGTTGCCTAACTTGGGCACTGACCCGACTTTGCAAGCGCCGCTGACGCACTTGTCGTTTTCGGTGCAGCCGCCCGTCGCGCACGGCGCGCTGTTGGTGGTGTGCCCGCAGCCGTTCTTGGCGTCGCAGGGGTCGTCGGTGCAGGCGTTGCCGTCGTCGCACGCGGTCTGGGTGCCGCCAGTGCACTTGCCCGCGGCACACGCCTCGCCCGCGGTGCACACATTGCCGTCGTCGCACGCCGTAGGAGCCAGGGCTAGAAAGCTGCAAGCACCGGTTTTCAGGTCGCAGACGTCGGTCGTGCACGCCTGTTTGTCATCGCAGTCGGGCTTGCCGGCGCAGACGCCGTTCTTGCAGGCATCGGCCGACGTGCAAGCCACGCCGTCGTTGCACAGGACCGCCGCCGGGCCATAGACGCAGCCGCCTTTTTGCGCGTCGCACGCCTCGACCGTGCACAGGTTGCCGTCGTCGCAGTTGGTCTGCGTGGCCTTGGCGCACTTGCCGCCGACGCACGCGTCCAAGCTGGTGCACGGGTTGTTGTCGTTGCAACTCGCCGCGTTGTTGGTGTGCATGCAGCCCTGGCCGGCCGCGCAGGACTCGGTGGTGCACGGATTGCTGTCGTTGCACTGAGCGGCGGCAATGTCGGTTGTGGTGCATTCGCCGCTCAACGCTACACAACTGTCCAATGTGCACGCCAGGCCGTCGTCGCAGACCTTGGGCTTGGCGCCTGTGCATTTGCCGCCGCCGCACACTTCGCCGATGGTACATGGACTACCGTCGCTGCACGGGACGCCGTCCAGGTTGTTGTGGCTGCAGCTGCCGGCCGTGCAGCCGTCGCCTGTGCACGGGTTGTCGTCGTCGCAACCGCCAAACGACCCACCGCACATGCCCTTGGCGCAGCCGTCGCCAGTGGTGCACGGGTTGCCGTCATCGCACTTGCCGCCCAGTGGGCCATACAGGCACCCCTTGGTGGCGTCGCAGGTCTCGGCCGTACAGACGTTGTTGTCGTCGCAGGCGCTGGCCGGGCCGGGCAAGTGCACGCAGCCAAACGGCTCCTGGCACTGGTCGATGTTGCACAGCACATCGTCGCCACAGGCCTTGGGGCCGCCCAAACACTGGCCGGCGGCGCACAGGTCGTTGGCGGTGCAGCTTTTGCCATCGTCGCAGGGGCCGGGCGCTGCCACTTTGGCGCACTGGCCGGTCTTGGGCTGGCAGATCGCCTTGCTGCACGCAGTGTCGTCCACGGTCTTGCAGACCACCACGGTCTTGGGGTTGACCTTGCACGCGGGCTTGGCGCCGGTCTTGTCGCAGTAGAGCGTCCCGTTGCACAGGTCGCCGTCGTCGATCTGGCCACAGTCGGCGTCCTGCACGCACTCGCAGGCCGCGAGCACCGTGACGTCGCACTTACCGAGGTGGCACCAGCCGCCGCCCGTGCAGAACTTGCCGTCGTCGCACTGGTTGCCCTGCCAGGTCGGCAACATGCCGCACGCGCCGGTCTTGGGGTTGCATTGGTTGGTCAGGCACGCTTCGTCAAACGCGTTGGGGCACACAACCACTGTTGCCGGGTTGACTACGCACACGTTGGCCTTCAAGTCGCAGTACAGCGACCCGTTACAGACGTTGCCGTCTTCGTGCTTGGCGCAGTCCGCGTTCGACTGGCACTGGCAGGTGTTGGTGACGGCGACGCAAGCACCCGCGGAGCACTGCGAATTGGGGGTGCACGGGTTGCCGTCGTCGCACCCGGTGCCGTCTTTGGGCAGCGCGATCTCGCTGCACTTGCCGGTCTTGCTGTCGCAGGTGTCGCGCAGGCACGCCGGGTCGTCGTCGGTGTTGCAGTGGATGACGGTGGCCGGGTTGACCACGCACTTGTTGAGCTTGACGTCGCAGTACAGGGTGCCGTTGCACGGGTCGCCATCTTCTTTCTTGCCGCAGTCGCTGTCGTTCTGGCATTCGCAGGCGCTGGTGGTCGACTTGCAGACACCGGCCGTGCACGCCTCGTTGGGGGTGCAGGCGGTGCCGTCGTCGCACGGTTTGCCTTCGTGGATTGGCACCTGGTGGCACTTGCCGTCTTTGGGGTTGCACATGTTTTGGCTGCAGTAGGTGTCTTCGGCGGTCTTGCACGAGGCGACCGTCAGCGGGTTGACCTGGCATTTGGCCTCAGCTTTGTTGCAGAACAGCGTGCCGTTGCACAGGTTGCCGTCTTCTTGCCCGGCGCAGTCTGCGTCTTGCTTGCATCCGCAGGAGTAGGTGCCGGCGCTGCACTGCCCGCTGTCGCAGAAATCACCGGTGGTGCAGTTGTCGCCGTCGCTGCAAGGGGAATTGGCCGGCGATTGCTGCAACTTGCACTGTCCAGTCAACGGGTTGCAGGCATTCTTGGCGCATGGGCCATCGGCGTCCTTGGCGCACGTCACCACGGTCGAGGGGTTGAGCTTGCAAGTGTAGGGTGGCGCGGCCTTGTCGCAGTACAGCGTGCCGTTGCACTGGTCGCCGTCCTCGAACTTGGCGCAGTCGCTGGTTTGGGTGCACTGGCACGTTTGCACGCCCGGCGTACATTGGCCCGCCTCGCAGTGGTCGCCGTTGGTGCACGCGTTGCCATCGTCACAAGGCGCAGTCGCTGCCATGGCCAGATTGACGCAGCCTGCGAGCGCGTTGCACTTGTCGGCCGTGCACGCATTGTCGTCGTTGCAGTCCAGCGTCGCGCCGGGCTGGCAACTGCCGGCAAGGCACGCGTCTTTGACTGTGCAGGCGTTGCCGTCGCTGCAGGGCGCATTTTCCGCCACCGGGTTCAAGCCGCACTTGCCCGTTGGCGTGCACACGGCGACCTGGCACGGTGCACCCGGGCAATCGGTCGCGGCGACGCACTGCGGCACCGAGGCGACCTCGGCCGCGGTTTCGCTTGCCACGCCGGCCGCCGTGTCGACGGCGACACCGCCCAAGTCTTGCCCGGCGACGACGTCGATCGCGCCCGCTGTCACGTCGCCCACGCCGGCACCGCCAGACCCGGGCCCGGTGCCGCCCGGCGTTTCGTTTTCGCACGCAGCGCACAACAACGCGCACCCTAACCCGACGACTGCCAACCAGCGCACGACGACCTCCCCGATGCCACCCCGACAGCATAGCCCAAGCCGCACGGTAGTGGACAGGGGGACGTTGGCCAGAGGGGTGCGGTTCCTAAAATGGGGGCGACCGGCGGGATGGTGCTCAGACACACCTCGCAAATACTGCCGGCGGCTGAAGCCGCGGCCTAGGGGTGCAAAGCCTTGCTTGCGCAAGGCTGAGTAACCAAATACAAACTCCCAGCCCGGCGCAGGCCGGGCTTGGTATCCTAAGCCTGCGGCTTCAGCCGCCGGGTTCAACACGAACGCCATGTAGTTACACGAGTTGTGCGCACAGGTCGGTGGACCCCAATCCGTGAACCGCACCCTGGCCAGAGTTGCCGCCGCGCCGCCGCCGGCGCATGATGGCGCCGCTTGGGAGATCGAACCGTTGCCAAACCGCCCATGCCACCACCATATCGCGCTATTGGCCGCTGTCGCCGTGGCGTTTGGCGTGGCGTCTGGCTGCGCCGCTATGCGCCGCTCGTGGCAATTCTATGCCGAGCCGGTCGCCGCGATGCCGATTGCGCTGTCGGTGGTCGAGGCCAACGTCGCGCAGCGGCGCATCGAAGTGACGCTAGAGCTGACCAACACCGGCGAAGAACCGGCGGACGTCGCCTGCGACCAGGTGACGGTGACCCTGCCCGATGGCACGGTGTTCGACGGTGAGTTGGCGGGCATCGGCGCCGACATCGGTCGCAAACTCGCTGGTTTGGGGCTGCGCGACGCCGTCGACAAGCGCGCGCTGCAACGCGGTCAGAACACCCGATTCTCGTTTGGGATCAACCAAGGCGCCCGCGACCTGCGTCGCTTTGCGAACCTGGAGATCCGCCTGCTCGACCTCGTCGTCAATGGCCAACGGATTGAATTGCCGCCGGTGGTGTTGCGCGCGCCGCCCGATGCGCCGCTCGGTGAGGACATTTGATGCATCAGTGGCTTGCATCGCTGGTTGCAGTGGCCCTGTGCTGCGGTTGCGCGGTCAACCTGTCCGAGGCGCGTCCAGCCCGCGTGCTGCGCGGCGGCGAATTGCAGATTTCTGAGGTCAACAACGTGGTTGTGCCGTTGGGCGCGCTCGACGACGCCTTTACCAGTGCCGACACCCTGGTCAAAGCTGCGCGCGACAAGTCGCTGACCCAAAGCCAGGCCCAAGACCTCGCGGGCCGCGCCGTCGCTATCGCGCTCGCCGGCCCTGGCTATGGCGCCCACATCGACGTCACACTGGGCCTCGGCTACCGCATTGACAGCAACTTTCGATTCGGCAACGGTATCTACGCGCTCAGCCTGCGCCGCGGTATCGACTGGGACAAGTGGCACGCCGCGATCGGCGTCCGCGGCGGCTACAACACCGGCACGTCGGTGATTCCGTACCTTAATGATCTCAATAGCTACGTCGAGATCGCCGACACTACCCGTTGGGACATGCAGGCGTTCGCGCAACTGGGCCGCGAGTACCGCGAGTGGGGCCGCTTGTGGTTCGGCGTCAAGGCCATGCACAGCCAGTTCGCGCTGACCGTCGACGCCACCGCCATCGGCCTGGGCCGCACCGCCATCGACGACGACCTGAACTACTTCGGCGGCAACCTCGGCTTTGCGCTCGGCTACCGCTACGTCTACTTTGTGGCAGAGCTGTCGGTGCTCACAGCGTCCGGCGCCATCAGCGCGTTTGGGACCGAGCGCAGCCTCGCCGGCACCACCGTCGCGCCGAGCTGGGGCATCCTCGGGCACTGGTAGCTGGCCGGTCTTGCGATCAAAACTGCAAGGATAAGTCCAGTATTTTCCGATATCTGAACAAAGGGGGGGTTACTTCACCTTGCCGTTCAGCTCGTATCCGGTCACCGTTTTTGCCAGCCCCGTCGCCGTGTGCACAAACGTCACACGACCCGAGGGATGACTCTGCGTTACCGCCATCACGCTGGCCTTGGGCAGATAGCGGCCGTGCTCGGGCTTGCTGCCCAGGCTGTGGTCGGTCGTCAAGAACGTGTCCAGCGCCGCCACTTGCACGGTGTGGGCGATCCCCGCCGGGTCAGGCAGCAAGAACCACGCTTTGGCGGGCGCCAGCGAAAAGCTCACCTCGGCCGGCTTGACCGGCGTCAGCACCAGCTTGGTGTAGCCGGTGTCGAGGTCGAACAGCGTGTAGCCATGGGCCTCGTCGACGAATTTCTCGGTGGTGTCGGTGCCGCCCGGTCCAGGCGCCGGTTTGTGCAGCAGGATCGCCTTGTGCGTGCCGGCGGGCAGGATCGCCGTGTCGACCGTCTTCTTGATCGAGACCGCTTGCACCTTGCCAGTGGCCAGCTCCAGGGTCGCCACCTGTTCCACGCCCGCAACGCTGGTGTAGAGCAGCGCAAACTTGCCATCGTCGGTCACCCGCGCCAGCCCGGCGAACAGGTCGCCCATCGGCGCGTATTTTACGTCAAAGGAGTCGGTCGCCGCCGTCGGCAGCATCACTTGTGCCACCAGCTTGGCGTCGCGCAACACCAGCAGCACGCCGCCGCCTTTGGGTACCAGGTCCAGGTCGGTGGGCGTAGCGGGCAGCGGGATGCTGGCGAGCTTCTTGCTCGGCAGGTGCACCATGCCCAACTGCTGACTGTCGGCGTCGCGCACCACTGCCCAGGTGCCGTCGTCGGTCGTCTGCACTTCGCGTTCGACCTTGACCAGCGGCTTATTGGTGATGGGCACGGGCGTGACGATGTCGCCGTTCTTGGCAGTCGCCAGCACCACGATGCTGATGCCGTCGTCGGTGACCACCAGCGCCTTGCTGCCATCTTGCGTAAAGCCGACTTGCCGCGGCCGAAAACCTGTCGACACCACCAGCGACTCGTCCTTGCCCTCGGCGAGGCGGATCAGGCTGACCGCCTGCATGCTGCCGACCGGATCGCCGGGCTTGGCCAGACCGTAGGCGTACCAGGCCAGCGCGTGTTTGCCAGCAGGGTCGACTTGCAGCGAGTTGCAGTGCGGCAGCACCGGCACCGTGGCTACGGTGTCGCCGCTCTCGGTGGACCGCACAATCGCGACGTCGTCGGCGCCGCGGTGCAGCACCACCGCTACGTCCTGATTGGGCAACACCCGCACCACCGTCGGCTGCGCGCTGACTTCGAGCAGCTGGACCGACAGCGTGGCGCCCGAAATCCGCACCAGCCGGTCGCTGTCGGTGGCCGGGATGTACACGAAGTTGGGCGAGCTCTCCGGGGCGCCGAAATCGGCCTCGGGTTCTTTTTCCGCGGGCGGCTTTTGCCGGCTTTGGTCCCCGGACGCAGCGCCGCCGCCTGTCGATGGACCGGTATGCCAGATGTCTGCTCCAGCGGAACCGGTATCAGCAGCGGACCCAGCGGTCGGCCCGCCGGCGCCAACGCTCGCGTCACACGCCGCGAAAACCAATAAGCCCAGGATGCTTGCACGCATGGCCACCCCCTAGAAGCGGACCAGGAATGAGACGCGTTGCGGCACGCCTGCCAGCGTCGCGCCGCCCAAGGGCAGGTCGCGCTGCGGAACGGCCGGCGACAGGGTCCGTTGGCTCTGCAATGTCCAATCGCCGCCCACCAGCTGCATCCAGCCGACCTCGTAGCCGACGCCCATGGTAAAGCGCCAGCGCGAGGCTGGCGTTCGGCTCCAGGTACTCGGTGCCATCACCGCGTCCACACCCAGCGCGGCGACGCCGAGCGGCAAAATTTGCGACCCGTGAAACGACGCGCCGCTTTGGTTGCGCTCGTGCTCGACGTAGGCCGCGCCAAGGCCCACGCGGCCGTAGGTGTGCAACCACGAAGCGATGTCGTGGCCGTAGCGCACGTCCAGCACCGCGGCGTGGCCAAGCGTCGTCGGCTGCGTGCCGGTCTCGGTCGGTCGCCACCAACCAAGACCCACCTGCACGCCTTTGGCCACGGCGCCGTGTGCGCGCAACCAGGCGCCGCCCCACCACTCGTGGTCTAGCAGCGCGACGCCGCTTTTGGTGCCTGCGCGCATCGTCGCCGTCCCGAGGTCGATGCCGATGAGGACCGGTTCACTCGCGGCCGGCGCCTGTGCCATCGCAGGTCGAGCGAGGGCGCACAGCGCAACGGCCAAAGCCAGTCGAATCACTGCGCTCATGGCGCCTCCTGCTGCAAAAGGCCGTCCAGCGCAAACCCTTCGACAAACCGCAACTTGGCGGTGTCCAGGGCGCCTTGTGGCGCTGCCAGTGCCCAGTTGCCCCACCCGCCGCCGCCACCCAGCACTGCGACGCCAGAGGTGCCCAGCGGAACCAGGTGTTGGGCGCCGGTCAGCGCGACGTTGGCGGTGGTGCCGGCGAGCGTGGTCAGGTCAATCCGCGACAGCCGCAGTCCTGTGCTGGTCTCGCCCAGCACGTAGGCTGTCGGTGCCGTCTGCACCGTGGTCGCCAGCACGCCGCGAATGCCGCCCGTGCCTTGAAATTCCGTGATGTTGCCCGTTTGCGGGTTGACCAACGCCAGCGGCGCGGCTGTTGATCCCAGCTGCACCAGCAACAAATGGCTCGCCACGGTCACGCTGGTCACCCCTGCGCTGAAGTCCAGCCGTCGCAGCGCCTTGCCCTTTTTCTTGGGCAGGTCGTCCAGGTCTACCACGTACCCGGCGGCTACGCTCGCACCCGCGAACCAGCCAAACAGCCGTTGCTTGCCATCGTTGCCGGCCACCGCGACGAACTTGGACACCGACACCGCCAGCGGAATCTCCAGACCCGTGCCGGTGCTCGGGTCCAAAAGGCCCAGGGCCTTGCTGCCAAAGTTGGCGGTCAGCGCGCGCAGGCCCTCTTTGGGGTCGAACAGGTGCAGATCCACCGGGTTGGCGCCGGCCGCCACCTGGTCCAGCGTCGCGGTCAGCTGTGCGCCGCCCAGGTCAATCGCGATGTGCACGACGTCGTTCAGCCCCGACGCGACCAGGTACAGGTCCGCCTTGCCGGCGGAAGTGCGAACCAGCGTCCGCGTCGGTGTAATTGCGCTCTGGGTCTGCGCCGACAGCGGCACCGTCAGCGCGCGCACCGTGCCCGCCGGCGTAAAGTCCGCGATGCCAATGCGCCCTTGTGTCTCTGCCCACAGGATGCGGTGCTTGCCATCGGCGGCGTCGATGGGCGCGGTAATTCTGGCGCGCAGCGGGGCCTTGCCCAGCGACGGTAGCGTCGTCAACGTCGGATTGCCTTTGCCAGCCGGCTTGTCGAGGTCGACCAGCGCCACTTCGTCGCTATTGACGAGTGTGGTGCCCAGGCCGCCTTGCTGCGGGTGCCAAAGCGCCACGGCAAGCCCGTCGTCGCTGCTGGCCAGCCCGGCGAACTCCGTCGGCAACGCGATAGTCTTGGTGGTGACCGCGTCGGTGACGGTCAGCACCCGGCCCGTGCTGTCGAGCATCACTGCGCGCTTGCCGTCCGCCGTGACCAGCCGCTGGCTGTCCGTGCGCGCGTAGGCGAGGTGGGTCACCGCCACCTCTGCGCCCTTGGGGGCCAGGATGTCGAGCGTCTTGGCGCCGGCATTGGCAAGCACTACGCCGTTGGTCAGCACTAGCGCCGGTGCGTGCATTCGGTCGGCGGTGTCTGGCGGTTGCGGACAGCCGGCCAAGCTGAGCGCGAGGCTGGCCAACCCCAGCGCCGTGCGCCAGCGGGGTCGGTTGTGGGGGTGTAAGGTGGCCATCTTGCCTCCAGCGCTGCGCGATCGCGGCAGGGTACGCCTTTTTCTGTGCCACGCAATCGCGGCTGGCGCGGTTGTGACGTTGCCGTCATGTTTAGCCCGAGAAAACCGCATACCCCTGCAATTTCAAGGTTATGAACAGACCCCCCCATTGTTCAAGTCCCTGAATTTACAAGATCGGCGCGGCGGCGGAGCGCAGTTGCACGCCCGCGCTGAGAAATCCACAGCAACATCAACGGTCTGAACAAGGCCCCCCACCGTGCCAAGCACCGCTGGTCCGCCGACCAAAGTGGTGTACACTGTGGCGCCCGCAGCCGACCAAGGCCGCGCGCCGAGCCCATCGGAGGATGCACAGCATGGCAACCAGTCTCACCTGCTTGTGCGCGGGCACTCGGCTCGCGCGGTTCGCAATGGCCCTTGCGCTCGCGGGTGCGGGCGCGCTGCTTGCGGCGGTACCGGCGAGCGCCGCGGTTCCGGCGACAGCGCTCATCGAAGGCGCATTGGCCACCTCGGGCGGCGCTCCGGCAGCGGACGGCAATTACGGGGTCAAGCTGGGCCTGTACAAAGAGGCGATCGGCGGCTCCGCACTGTGGAGCGAGCAGGCCAGCGTCGCCGTCGCGACTGGACAGTTTCAGCACGCGCTCGGCTCCGCTGCGCCGTTGGGTCAGGCGGTACTGCTCCAGGCCGCGTACATCGGCATCGCCGTCGGCTCGGACCCGGAACTGCCGCGCAAGCCCCTGCACGCCGTGTTGTATGCCGCGCGCGCCGGAACGGCTGAGGCCATCGCCTGTTCGGGTTGCATCAGCACCGCACATTTGGACGCCGGGCTGCAAGGTGATTTGAAAAACGCCGTCAAAGCCAGCGACCTCGCCGACGTTGCCAAGTCCGGGGCTTATGCCGACCTGCAAGGCCTGCCCAACCTCGCCAGCTACGCCAAGACCGCCGACTTGAAGAAGGTGGCGCTGACTGGCAGCTACACCGACTTGAGTGGACTGCCGGTGATGGCCAAGGTCGACTCGGCCTGTGGCACCAACCTGGTCGTCAAGGGCATCAAGGCCGACGGCAGCCTCGACTGCACCGCGGGCGGCGGCGGTACGCTACCGGCAGACGGCATTGACGACGTGTCGAATGGGCTGATTTTCAATACCTTTGTCGACAGCAAGGCGGGGACCTCCGACGTGCAGATTCCCGATTTCGCCGGCCCCGGCATCACCGACACCCTGGACTTCCCGGACATCGGCACGGCGCAAAAGCTCTGGGTTGCCATCAACTTGCAGAACTCCGACATCAGCGCCATCAAGATCGAACTCTATGGCCCGGGCATGTCGGCGCCCTATGTCGTGTACGGCGGCGGCAAGAGCGGGAACTCCTTCAACCTCAAGTTCAACGACGACACCCCGCTCGCCCAGGGCGACATGAACAAAGACTGGCTCGGCAAGAACCTCAAGGGCCTGTGGTCGCTAACGGTCAAGGACAGCAAGGACAACGTGACCGGCAACATCGACGGCAAGTTCAACTGGTCGATCAACGTGCAGACCTTGTCGAACAAGAAGATCCAGATCAAGGGCGACCTCATCGTCGACGGCAAGATTCTGTCCGGCGGCAATGACTTGCTGCAGGCCTCCGCCGACTTCGCGATTTGCAGCACTACCGCTGCGCCTGACGCCTGCACCGCGAGCTTCTCCAAGGCGCGCATTTTCATGGACGCTGCCAAGCACTGCGCTTCGCTCAAGGCCGACATCTGCACCGACAGCCAGTCGTTTGCAGCGCGCCGCCAAACGATCTTTGCCATCGGACCTGGTTGGACCGCGTCCGTCGCGGACAACGACGGCGGCAAGTGGAGCGCCGCCAACGGCGGCACTGCGGACGACCATCCGCCGACCTCGCTGTACATGACGCCTTGCTGCAAGAACGTCACGCCACCGCAGCCGGGCGAACAGAAGGTGAGCGGTATTCGCGTCTTGAAGGTGAACAACAACAACAACGCGACCTGGGAGCAGGCTGTCGACGCCTGCATGGCCGTCAACGCCGACCTGTGCGACAAGGGCAGCTACTACGTATTGCGGCAAAACGGCATCGTTTCCGCCAAGATGTGGGCAAGCGACCACTCGGACAACGACAGCAACTACAGCTCGAGCGCCATCAGCAACGTCCAGGATGACCCCAGCCCCAACGACCAGCACGGCTATGCCTGCTGCGCCACCGATCGGACCACGCTGGCCTGTCCGCCGCCCAATATCGAAGTCGCCGGCGTGTGCGTGGCCAAGATCTTCAACAGCAACAGCTATGCCTTCACCACCGCGGCATCGTCGTGTGCGAGCATGGGCGCGCGCTTGTGCTCGGTGGCGCAGACCGCGGTGTTGCGGCAGGCCGGGCAGGTCACGGCTAGCGCCAGCTGGACCGCCTCGCACAGCGACAACGACGGCCAGTATCCGAGCGTTGGCGTGGGTACTGGCGTCAGCGACGACTCGTCCGACGGCCAGGGCTTTTCCTACGCTTGTTGCTTCTAGCGCACCAGTCTTGAATTCGGCGGCGGCGGGCGGCCGCAAGGGGGCAATGCATGGGGCAGCGTTTTGCTTTTGTGCGCGCGGTGGTTGTGGCGGGTGCCCTGCTGGCTGCGCTGCCCGCCCAGGCACGGCGGCCATTTGAGAACACCGACCTGTTCACCGGTCACAGCATTCGCCAGTCGAGCAAAGACCGCCGGCTGGCGGCGGGCGTCAACCTGCACGCGGCCCCCGTGCCGTACGTAGCGCGCAAGGCGCTGACGCAAGCCGTGAGCGCGGCCAAATCGGTGTATCCCGACGCCGAGGCAATGGTAAGCGTGCTCGAAAAGAGCGACTCGGCTAAAGTGCACGCGCTTGCCGCCGCCAAAAACGTCGATGGGACCAAGAAGCAGCTGCGCGACGACATGAAGAAGGCCGGGGTCACGCCAACTGCCGCGCAGACCAAAGCCATCGACAACATCAGCGCCAGCAACATCGAGCAGGTCGAAGCCATCAGCGCGGTCGCCATGGGCCAGGGCAGCGACGGCGCGTTCGTGTTTGGCCTCGAGCCTTGGGCTGAGTACAACTTTGGCACCTGGGACGTAACCGCGGCGTTGCCGGTCGCCGGTTTTACCAGCAGCGACGGCAGCAAGTTCAGCGTTGGCAACCTCAACCTCGATGTGCGCGCTGGCTCGCGCAAAAGCCTGATTGGCGCGGGTGGCCTGTATCTGCCGCTTGCGATTGGCTGGACCGGCGGCTTGTCGCTGTACCTGCCCACCGGCACCAGCGATGCCAACCAGGTCGCGCTCTCCAACGTGCTGGTGCTGCCCAAGTACCTGCACGAGTACATGTCGATCCAGCCCTACGGAATCTTTGGCGCCGAGGCTCTGATTTTCAGTGCGCAATTGCGTTTGGAGTACACGCACATGCTGGCGCTGCGCGGCAACCCGGCGTTTGACAATGTCGGCTACCTCAATTGGGCGGCGTCGCTGGTCACGCGCGCCTGGATCGTTGACCTGGTCGCGGAATTCGATGGTCTCAAAGAGGTGTACAACGCCCCGGCCATGAACGACATCTTCGCGACGCTCGGTGGCCGCGTGGGCCTGGGGCCGGTGCGTCTGGGCTTGGGCGCGCGGCTGCCGATTACCACGCCGAGCGCCACTGCCAGCGAGCGCAGCTTTGGCGTGTCGTTCGCCAACTTCGCGAAGTTCAATATCCTTTTGCAGGGGTTCCTGACCTTTTGAGCTTGGCTTGCCTATCGCAACGGACCGCGCCGGAGCACCGTGAACGCCCGCATCGCCGACCCCTTGGGCCTGCAGGCCACCGCAGCGCATGGACGCGGCACGCTGCGCAATCCAGCCGGCCGCTTCGAGCCGCGCCAGACGCTTGCCTTTGACGACGGCTGGGGCGAAGAACCCGTCCCGGCTGCACCGCAGACTGTGGTGACCGACGAGCACGGCAGGTCGGCGCTGACCTACAACGAGTCGCCCGACCTGGACTTCGACCGCACGCTGAACCCCTACCGCGGCTGCGAGCACGG
>SXGT01896635.1_pt1 | contig 28786 bp, 24 predicted proteins | sample 3176221 | NCBI WGS metagenome assembly SXGT01 (sample SAMN11356862, study PRJNA531348) | freshwater metagenome | isolation source: freshwater sample F1-120 | place: China: Fuxian Lake, Yuxi | collected 2017-12-25 | reverse complement strand
GGCAACGCGGGTGGACCGCTCGTCACGAAAACGCTACTGGTCGTCAACTCCGGCGGCCGCTACGTCGCCGACGAGGCGGAAGGGGCACGCACCATCGCCGCCTACCACAAGACCAACGGCGAGTATCTGGGTGCCATCACGCTGCCGGCCGTCCCCAACGGGAATCCGATGACCTACCTGCAGGACGGCAAGCAGTTCATTGTCGTGGCCGTCGGTGGGGGCGGCGGTTCCGCGCTGCCTGAGCTCATCGCATTGGCGCTCCCCTGACGTACGCCGTCCTCGTGATCGGGTTTGTGTGCGTTGAACCCTGGCGCAACCACCGATGCGCGTCACTCTCGTCAACTGCGCCCACGCAGCCCACCACACCACGCCCGAAGCGGTGATCGAGGAGTTTCGCACGCTCCGCGGTTGGGCCGAAGGACTGCGCGACGCCGGAGCGGACGTGACGGTCGTGCAGGGCTTCACCGCGGACGCGGACTACGTGCGCGCAGCCATCAGCTACCGGTTCATCGCTGGCCCCTTCACGCCACGGTTGCGGCGCTGGCACATTCCGAGACGCCTGCACCAGGAGGTCGTCCGGTCCACACCGGACGTCGTGCACCTGAACGGCATGCTCTATGCGGCCCAGGCAGCCGACCTCCGTCGCCGTCTGCCGGATTCGGCGGCACTGGTGGTCCAACACCATGCCGCTCGACCGCGACGCGGGCCGTGGTCGCTGGTCGAGCGTATCGGCCTCGGCGCGGCCGACGGCTTCCTGTTTACCGGCGCGGACACCGCGGCCCCATGGCGGGAGCGCGGCGTGATTCATGCCCGACAGCCGGTGTTCGAGGTCATGGAGGGGTCGAGCCATTTTCAGATGCGAGAGCGGACCGAAGCTCGTGCTCACACAGGCACCCAGGGCGATCCGTTGTGTCTTTGGACCGGGAACCTTGACGCCAACAAGGACCCGCTGACCATGCTCGCCGGTTTCGAAGCGGCGCTCGCCGATCTGCCCGGAGCCCGACTCGTGATGCTCTACCGACACACCGAACTCCTGTCAGAGGTGCGGGCAACGATCGCGGCGTCCCCGCGACTGTCGGCTGCGGTGGAAATGATCGGCGCCGTACCCTACGAGGACATCGAAGCGTTCTACAACAGCGCCGACATTTTTCTCCAAGGGAGCCATCGTGAGGGTTCGGGCTTCGCACTCGTCGATGCGATGGCCTGCGGGGTGATTCCGGTGGTCACCGACATTCCGTCGTTTCGCTTCATGACCGGGGCCGGCCGGGTCGGAGCGCTCTGGCCCCCCGGCAACGCCGCCGCGCTACGGACCGCGCTCGTCGCGCGAGCCCGGGAGGCTCTCCCTGCCCAGCGCAGCGCCACCCGGGCCTGCTTCGAGGAGCGCCTCGCTTTCGATGTGATCGGCCGGCAGGCCCTCGACGCATACCAACAGGTGCTTACCGCCCGGCGTGGATGAGGAATCGATGAAGAGATAAGGAGATGAGGAACGGTGTCGTCTCCGCCATCACGATCGAGTAGCATCCGCATGAAGCGTCGCACATGCCAGATCCACGACTCACACTGACCCGACGGGAGTGGCTGACGACGCTTGCCGCCACGGCGATCTATCCCCCGCTCACCGCCCGTGCGGCGGACGGCAAGCCTATGCGGGGGGCGTTCATGATTCTGAGCACGCCCTACGACGTCAGCGGCGCGGTCGACTACGAGGGCTTGGCGAGGCAAGTCGTCTTCTGCGACCAGTGCGGGATCGAGGGGCTGGTCTGGCCGCAGAACTCCAGCGAGCAGCGTCATCTCAGCCAGGCGGAACGACTGCGAGGGTTCGAGGTGCTGGCGAACGCCAACCAGGGTCGGGCGCCAGCGCTCGTGCTTGGGGTCCAAGCCGACGACACCGCCGGCATGCTCGCGTATGCGAAGCAAGCGGAGGCCCTCAGCCCGGACGCCATGGTCGCGATCCCGCCCACGACCGCAACCTCGCTGGAGCAGTTCCGCAACTACTATGCGGCGCTGTGTGGGGTGACCGAGCGGCCCGTTTTCGTGCAAACGAGCGGCGGACCGGATATCGAACTGACCATCGACTTCCTGGTGGCGCTGGCCCGCGAGTTCCCGCAATGCGGCTACGTGAAAGAGGAATACCCACCCGTTCAGGAGCGCATGCTCGAACTGGCCGCGCACCGGCCGAATCCGATCAGGAGCATCCTTGGCGCCAACTTCGGACGCGGCTGGGCCTACGAGATGCGGCTTGGCACCGATGGGGTCATGACCGGCGGCGTCATGTATGCCGACATTTACGCGGGGCTGTGGGACCTCCACGAGCAAGGCCGCCCGGACGAGGTGCGGGACCTGTACGCCAAGCTGCTGCTGATGCTGAACCTGGACGACCTGATCCCCGGTGTCCGATTGTATGTCCTGCGAAAGCGGGGCCTGTTCAAGACGGTGCTGTCGCGTGGCGGTGAGTACAGCTTCACCCAGCTACAGATCGACGAAATCGAGCACCGCTTCGCTGCCCTGGCGCCGCATCTCCGCGCCTAGTCCCCGGGCTGGCCGCGCCTCACTCCAGCACGATCGGGAGGCTCGCCCGGGTGCCCTCGTGTTCAACAACCAGGGCGTAGGTGCCGTCCGCCCAGGTTCCGGTGGGCGCCACGAAAAACAGGTCGCCAGAGACGACCCGGGTCTTGTCGATCACAAACTCGTCTTGCACCACCGGCCCGAAGGGCACCGTGAAGAACCGAAGTTCCTCCGACCGCTCCTGTCTGAAGTAGGACGTCACGCTGTGACGCGTCGACCGCGCGTTCTGCAAGAGCGGGGTTGTCCGCGTCGAATCCTCGGCAAACTGACTCTGCTCGGCTACCGCGATCTCCCGGCCGTCCGGGCTGACCAACCGGAAGGCCGTCCGTGAGAGGGACATCCGTTCCTCGCTGGACAGCGCCACCTCGATCAGCAACCAGCGGGACTCGTGCTCTCGCTGCGAGTAGTAGTACGCGGCGACCGCCTGGATCGCGTCGTCCCGGTACTCGACCGCGGCGCGCCCGCGAGACTTGGTATTCGGAAACAGTTCGTCCGCGTCCTGGGCATGCGCGGCACCAACGGCCAGCAGACACGCGACCAGGACGACGATTGGCAATCGGGGCATCATGGGTGAGAAGCATCATACGCCTGTGGCGAACGATAGTCGGCTATCGTTACGCTGACGAGTCATGGAGCGTCGGCTGTATTTCCTGATCGGTGACCTGGTCAGCAACACCGGGGTCGGTGCCGCGGCCGCGCTGACGGTCGCCTTGTGCGTCAACGAGGCGTGGCCAATGCCGCTGGGCATGGTGGTGGGGATGCTCGCTGGCGATGTCGTGGCGCTCCCGGCCGCGGTCGGGCTCTCGATCCTCTTCGGAGCCATGGAGCTGATGCTGCCCGTCATGCTCTCCGGGATGCTGACCGGCATGGTCGTCGGCATGCGAGCCGCGAGCGGCCCTGTGTCGCCCGCTGCCGCGGCGGCGCTCGGAGCCGCGCTCGGCCTGGCGGCGCTGGCGGCCACCTACGGTCTCAACGCCTATGTGCTGGCGAAGTATCGCCGCGAGGAGGCGCGGCGCTGATGGACCTGGAGACGCAACGGAAATGGGACGGCGCCGTCGCTGGCTATGACCTGATGAACGGGTTCGGCCCCGAGCGACGCTGGGCACCCTGGAAACGTCGGCTGTTCTCGGCCATGGACGGCAACATCCTGTTCCTGGCGATCGGGACGGGACAGGACATCCAGTTCTTCCCACCGGGTCAACACATCACGGCCATCGATATCAGCCCGCGCATGCTCGAACAGGCGAGACCGCGGGCCGATCGCTACGACGGCGCACTCGAACTGCGGCATCTCGATGTGCATGATCTCGACTACCCGGATGCCACCTTCGACCAGGTGTTTACGTCATGCACGTTCTGTTCGGTGCCACGCCCTGTCGATGGTCTTCGTCGCTTGGCCCGGGTGCTCAAGCCCGGCGGCACCATCGGGATGTTCGAGCACACCGGGAGCCGGTTCTTCCCGTTCGGGCTGATGCTCGACCTCATGACACCGTTGACTCGCCGCTTCGGCCCGGAACTGAATCGGGATACGCCGGCAAACGTCCAACGGGCAGGCTTCGTGAATCTCTCGGTGGAGCCGGTCTATCTCGATGTGGTCAAGATCATCCGGGCTCGGCGGCCAGGGTAAGGGGGCGGCCTCCTCGGTCCGGCCGGGGGTCAGCGCGAGCGTCGCGGTCCCTCGGCGGGTCAGTCGTGCAGATACGCTCGGAGCCGGCGGGCGCCCTCGGCGACATGGTCGCGAAGCCGGTTGAGGACCGCCGTGAGCGGTGCCTCCTGCTCGTCCAGTTGCTGGAGCCCCTGCGCCGCGTCACGGGCATGAGCGGCAATCTGGCCTGGCGCGTCGCCCAGGTCAAGGTTGACGTCGATGTCGTTGCGACCCGCGGCAAAACCGAGTGCCCCGGCCAGCACCGCAATGCCCACGTATGTAATCAGTCGTCCGAGTCGCATGATTGCCCCCTGAACCGTCAGATCATCTATCGGTCGTTCATGTCCGTCCCGTCACCGGAAGGACGCGCGAACTGTGTCAGTCACACCGTAGCGCGGTCATGGGATCGACCCGCATCGTGCGGCGTGCCGGAATCAGGCACGCGACCAGGGCAGCACACAGCAGGACCAACGAGACGCCGAGGAAGGTGGAGGGGTCGGTGGGCGCGGTCTCGTAGAGCAGGCTGGACAAGACGCGGCTCAATGCAGCCGCCCCGGCCAAGCCCAGCACGAGACCCAGAACCACCATCGCCAGGCCTTGACGCACGACCATCGTCACCAGACTGGAGGGCGATGCGCCCAGGGCCAGACGCACCCCGAACTCGCGGGTTCGCTGACTCACCGATGTGGCAATGACACCGGCGATGCCGGTCACAGTAATCACCAGCGCCAACCCCGCGAACAGCACGAGGAGGATCATCGTCAACCGCCTGGTCGCCAGCGTGTCGTCAATCGTCGCTGCCAGGGTGCTGAAACGCTCGACCGGCTGCTCGGGGTCCACGGCATGGACGGCCTCGCGGACCTCGCTCGCCAGCGACAACGGATCCATGCGCGCCCGCACCAGAATCCGGGTGGCCCCTGGCACCTGCAGAAACGGCCGATAGAGGACGTCCGGCGGAGCACTCTCGAGCCCCTCGTGGCGCACGTCGCCGACCACGCCCACAATAGTGAGCCAGTCGTCGCCGCCGTTGAACGTCACGCGATGGCCGAGGGGGTCAGCCGCCGGCCAGTGGCGTTCGGCCAGCGAACGGCTGATGATCGCCACGCCAAGACCCGCATCATCATCACCGTTGGTGAAGGCTCGCCCAGCGAGTGTCGACACGCCGATGGTCTCGAAGTAGCGCGGGCTCGCGACCCGCACGTCGAGCCGGGGGCGCAGATTCGGGTCCTCCTGTTGCCGGCCCTCGATGTCGAACGCCTGCTGCTGCGCCGGTTGGCCGTCCAGCGGGACGTCGCTCGCGGCGGCCGCGGAGACGACGCCTGGCCGGCGTTCGATCCGGTCCAGCACGCCGGTGAACAGCTGCCGCTGGCTGTCGGGCGTGCGGTACTTGGACCAGTTCGGAAATACCTCCGCCGTCAGCACGTTCTCTGGATCGAATCCAGGGTCGACCTGCTGCAGCTTGTAAAAGCTCGCGAGCAGGAGTCCGGCCCCGATCAGCAACATGGAGGACACGGCAACTTGCGACACGGTCAGCACCTGGCGAAAACGCTGCTGGCCAGCCGTGTCGGTGCTCTGACCGCTCCCTTCCTTCAACGCCGTGGACGTGCCGCGTCCAACCGACAGGGCCGGGACGAGTCCACAAGCGAGACCGGTGACCACGGACACCACGAAGGTAAAAACGAGCACCCACCCGTCGAGTGCAATTTGGCTGGTGCGCGGTGTCAGCAGCGCGGCGAATGACACCAGCAAGTCGAGCCCGGCCCACGCCAGGAGCAGCCCGAGCGCTCCACCGCCAAGCCCCAGCAGGGTCGTCTCGGTCAGCAGCTGGATCAGAATGCGGCCGCGGCCCGCCCCGAGGGCCGAGCGCAGTGCCAGCTCACGCTGGCGCCCGGCCATTCGGGCCAGAGTCAGGTTGGCGACGTTGGCGCACGCGATGAGGAGTACGAGGCCAGTCGTGCTGAGCAGAATCAACAGCATGGGCCGGGCGTTCCCGGTCAACTCTTCGGCAAGCGGCGTAGTGACGGCGGTATAGCCGGAACCCGGTTCATACACCTCTGGAAAGTCCCGCTCCAGCCGCCCCGCGACGGTAGCCAGGTCAGACCCGAACTGCTGGGTCCCGATACCGTCCCGCAGCCGGCCGAAGGCGACCATGCCCCGGAACGCGGTCCGGTCTTCGTGCATCCGCGCTTCGCCACGCGCGCGAAATGGGCAGGCGGATGTTGGCATGTAGACGTCGTTCTCGCGTGGATACTGCGGAATCGGCGGAAGCACGCCAACGACCGTGTGCGGACGATCGTTCATCTCGAACACGGCGCCGAGGATGTCAGGGTCGCCACCGAAGCGCTGCTGCCAATACGGGTAACTCAGCACCAGCACCGCCTCCGACCCCAGGTCGTCGTCCGTGTCGACAAAGGCACGACCGAGGACCGGTTGGACGCCCAGCACATCGAAGAAGTTGGCCGAGACGACGCCCGTCAAGACGCGGTCCGGTTCACCCCGGTTGAGCAACGTGAACGACATCCCGTGGTACTCGACGAACCCGTCCACACTTTCGAGCTGATCCCGGTAGTCGATGATCTCCTTCACCGAGAACGGGATGTCGTCCGCACCGGCACCCGGAGCCTGCTGCCGGGCGAGCACCAGTTCGTGTCCATCCTGGTACGGCAGCGGTTGAAGCAGTACCCCGTTGACGACACTGAAAATGGCGGTATTGGCCCCAATGCCCAGCGCCAGCGTGGCGACGACCAGCAGGCTGTAGCCGGGATGGTGCCAGAGCGCACGGGTCCCGTAGCGGATGTCTCGGAGGATGGTCTCCATCAGCCGAGGTTGATCTGTCTCACGCGGTTGGGTACGGGCCATGCGTGATTATGGGCTCCTCGCCAACGGAGAACAACGCCCGCGGTGCCCGTCGCCGCGCCCGATCACGAGCGAAAGGGACGGGCGTTTCGGCTGGCGCCGTGTAAGGATCACCAGATGTCACGAGGGGAGCGGTGGTTGGTGACGGTGTGCGGGCTGGTGCAGATCCTCGTGCTGGCCAGTCCATTCGTAGCCGCCCAACCGGTTGATCAGGCCACACTCGCCGCGATACGCGCCGAAGGCCTGGCGCGTTCGCAGGTCATGGATCACATCAGCTGGCTGAGTGACGTGTATGGCCCGCGGGTGACCGGGACCCCCGCGATCGAGGACGCGCGCCGTTGGGCCACCCAGCAACTCCAAGCCTGGCGATTGAGCAATGTGCACGAGGAGCGCTTCGCGTTCGGACGAGGCTGGTCGCTCCGACGGTTCCACGCGCACATGACCGCGCCTCAGGTGATGCCCTTGATCGGGTATCCCAAGTCCTGGTCGTCGAGCACGGCGGGTACGGTGACCGCCGAGGTCGTGCGGACCGACATTAGAACCCCGGCCGATCTGGACACCTATCGGGGTACGTTGCGCGGAAAAATCGTCCTGCGTCAACCGGCCCGCGACGTGCCGCTATTGGAGGGTGACGTGGTCCTGCGCATGAGCGACGCACAACTCCGCGAAGCCGCACAGCGGCCGCTGCCGCCGGTGGCGGTCGAGTCGCGCCCGGAGGGGCCCCCGTTCGAGCCGGTCCTGCAGCAGTTCTACCTGACGGAAGGCGTGGTCGCCGTCCTCGATCGGGGAATCGAGGAGGTGATGGTGGACGCCGGTTCTGAATTGCCCTACCAGACCCAGCGCACGGACGGGGGCACCATCTTCGTCGGCCAGGGGGGGTCACGCCACGAAGACGCCGGGAGTCTGGTGCCAGCGGTCACCCTGGCGGTCGAACACTACAACCGCATGGTCCGCATTCTCGACAAAGGACTGTCAGTACAGGTGGAGCTGCTTATCGACGCTGAATTCCATCCGGAGACCACCGCCGCCGGCGGGATGAATGCGTTCAATCTGCTGGCTGAGATTCCCGGCACCGATCTGGTGGAGGAGGTGGTGATGATTGGCGCACACTTCGACACCACCCATGCGAGCACCGGGGCGACGGACAATGCGGCCGGCGTGGCGGCGATGATGGAAGCCATGCGTCTGTTGCAGGTCGTCGGGGCGCGCCCGCGCCGAACCATCCGACTCGCGTTGTGGGGCGCGGAAGAGCAGGGCCTGCTGGGGTCAGGCGAGTATGTCCGGCGCCACTTCGGTGACCGGGCCACCATGACGCTCACGCCGGCGCATGACAAGCTGTCGGCGTACTTCAACCTCGACAACGGCGCCGGTCGGCTACGGGGCATCTGGTTGCAGGACAACGATGCGGTGGCGCCAATTTTCAAGGACTGGCTGCCGTCGTTGAGCGACCTCGGTGTCACAACGCTGGGGCCGAGACGGGTCGCGGGCACCGACCACGTCCCCTTCGACGCCATCGGACTGCCGGCGTTCCAGTTCATGCAGGACCGATTGGAGTACAACTCGCGCACGCATCACTCCAACATGGATGTCGTGGACCGGGTGCCGCCCGATGATGTGATTCAAATGGCCATCGTCGCGGCCACGTTCGCCTACAACACCGCCATGCGGGACGAACGTTTGCCTCGTAAGCCGCTACCGCGCGTCGAGCCCTAACGCCGCCTCATGCCTCCTCGGTTCTTCTACGGGTGGACCATCGTGCTCGTGGCCGGACTCTGCTATGGGTTCGGGATGTCGCCCATGTACTACAGCTGGAGCATGTTCGCGCCCCGGCTGGTCGGTGACCTGGGCGTCGACCGCGGCGACATCGGCGGGGTCTTCGGACTGTTCAACATGCTGTATCAGTTCGTGGGCGTGGGTGTCGCGGTGGCCATCGTGCGTCTCGGGTTGCGCCGCGTCATGGCGGCTGGATTTCTGGTCACGGCGGCCGGGTTGCTCCTGCTCAGCCAGGCAGAAACGGTCCGGGACTGCTACGTCGGGTTCTCCATTCTGGGAGGCATCGGGATCGGATGCTCGACGATCGTGCCAGCGCAGACGTTGGGTCAGAACTGGTTTCTGCGGCGACGTGCGCTGGTGATCGGGGTCATCTTCGCGTTTGGCGGCATCGTGGGTCGGCTTGTCGCGCCAGCTGATACGTGGCTGCTCGAGCACTACGACTGGCGAACCGGGTGGATGGTCATTGCCGCCATCTCGACCGCCCTGGCGGTCGTGGCCGGCGTCTTCGTACGTGAGACCCCAGAAACCGTCGGTCAGTCGCGCGATGGGGCGCAGCCACAGGATGCCTCAGCGAGCGGCGTCAGCGCGCTCGCTGCGGTGGCGGACCAGTGGACCGCGGCCCAGGCGATCCGCACGCCGCAGTTCGCGCTGATGCTCGTCCCGGGCGTGGCCTACGCCGTGCCGTTCAATACCGCGGTCGCGCACCTCACCCTCCATCTGTCCGATCTGGGGCACGCCGAGACGGCGGCCATCGGTCTCGTCGGGACCATGGCGCTGGTGTCCATCGGGGGACGCTTGATCGGCGCGGTCGGCGACTGGATCTCGCCGCAGTGGGCGCTGGCGGTCGCCTTGGCCCTCGAGGGCCTCGGCGCCGGCGGGCTGCTGCTGGCGGCGGATGCGACGCTCGCGTTGGCGGCCGTGTCGTTGATCGGGCTCGGGTTCGGCCTGGCCTACACCAGTATTCCGGTCGTCTTCTCCCACTTCTTCGGTCGGCGGGCATTCTCGGTCACGGCCGGGATTCGGATGACCATGACCGGACTCTTCGCCGGTCTCGGCCCGTGGCTGGCCGGACTCGCGTTTGACGCCACCGACAGCTACGCCATGCCGTTCATCGGATTGATGCTCCTCGGCGTAGCCGGCGCGGTGTGCGCGGCCGTGATGCGCCATCCGGGCGCGCCCCCGCTCAGCACTGCAGCTGAGGTAAGCTGACGGGACGGCGCCCCCGCGCCGCGCCCCGAATCTGGGGAGCGGTTCCTCGGGTCAAAGGAGACGGAATGACGACACGCATGTGGATCGGCGTCCTCGGTCTGGTGCCGGCGCTGGTCGCTGGGTGCGGTGGCAGCGCGTCGGGGCCGGCGCCATCGACACAACCAATCGAAGAGCGGGCCGGCGCCCGGGACGTGCAGGCCAGTGGGAACGAGCTGCCGATCATTGCGCCCGACGACGTGCAGAAGAGCCAGAGCGGCGCCGTCTTCCAACGGGTGGCCAACACGGACATCGAGGTGGTGTACGACCGCCCCGTGGCCCGTGGCCGCGAGCTCTTTGGCGGCATCGTGGCCTTGGACGAGGTGTGGAATCCCGGCGCGAACGATGCAACCGCCGTCTCGTTCAGTCGGGACGTGACCGTCAACGGGGAAGCCTTGGCCGCCGGTCGCTATTCACTCTGGGCTATCCCGGGCGCCACCGATTGGACGGTCATTTTCAGCACCGCCGCCGACGTGTATCACACGCCCTACCCGGGCGAAGAACACGACGCCCTGCGTCTCCAGATCGCTCCACGCCGCGGAGACCACATCGAGACCCTCGCGTACTACTTTCCAATGGTCGAAGGGAAGGACACAGAGTTGCGTCTGCACTGGGGCGACACCATCGTCCCGATGATGATTACCGTCCCGTAGGGCCAGCCCGTGACGTCCGAGACACGACACCCGGTGAACACCAGGCACGTCACCCGACGCGGTTTCCTCCGTTCATCGGCGGCCGGGGGCGCGCTGGCCATCGCGGGGCCGCTCGCGTGTGCCCCGACCGAAGGACCTGAGCCGGACGGCGAGGGCGCGGCAGCTCCCATTGCGCCAGTCGAGGACTTCCCACTGGAGGAAATCACCATCGACGCGCTCCAGGAGGCGATGGAGAGCGGCGAGTGGACCGCCCGGTCGGTCACAGAGGCCTATCTGGCACGGATCGCGCAGCTCAACCTCGAGGGCCCGTCCTTACGAGCCGTCATCGAAACCAATCCGGACGTGCTGGTGATGGCCGCCGAGCTGGACCGCCAACGGCAGGCGACAGGACCACGGGGACCCCTGCACGGGGTTCCGATTGTGCTGAAGGACAACATCGACACCGGCGACCGGATGACCACCACGGCCGGGTCTCACGCCCTCGCCGGTTGGGTGTCGCCATTGGACTCCGGGGTGGCGGCCCGGCTGCGGCGGGCGGGCGCCGTGCTGCTCGCCAAGGCCAACCTCCGCGAGTGGGCGAATTTCCGGTCCACCCGATCGTCAAGCGGCTGGAGTGGCCGCGGTGGGCAATGCCGCAATCCCTACGTCCTCGACCGCAACCCATGCGGGTCCAGTTCCGGGTCTGGGGTCGCCGTGTCGGCCAACCTCGCCGCGGTGGCCATTGGCACTGAGACGGACGGATCCATCGTATGCCCCTCGTCGGCCAACGGCGTGGTCGGGATCAAGCCGACGGTGGGATTGGTCAGTCGCGTCGGCATCATCCCGATCTCACACACCCAGGACACCGCCGGACCGATGGCCCGCACGGTGCGAGACGCCGCGCTGGTGCTGGGTGTTCTGGCCGGAACGGATCCGAATGACCCGGCCACGGCCGACAGCGACCGCCTGGGCCTCACGGACTACACACCGTTTCTCGAATCCGACGGATTGCGCGGCATGCGCATTGGCGTGGCGCGCAGCTTTCTCGGCTTCCACGACGCCGTGGATCAGGTCATGGAATCCGCCCTCGAGGCGATGCGGGCGGCCGGCGCGGTCATCGTCGACCCGGTGGACCTGCGGACCTCCCGGCCAGCGCCGGGCGGGTTCAGCAATCTCGGGGCAGCGGAAGCCGAGGTGCTGTTGTACGAGTTCAAGGCCGGTCTGAACGCCTATCTCGCTGTGCGGGGCCCCAGCGCAGAAGTCCGCTCACTGGCAGACCTCATCGCGTTCAACGAGCGGAATGCCGACACCGAGATGCCCTACTTCGGACAGGAACGGCTGATCGAAGCCGAGTCAAAGGGACCGCTCACCGATGAACGGTATCTGGCCGCACTCGCCGCCTCGAGCCATCTTTCGCGGGCCGAGGGCATCGATCGAACGATGGATGCGCATCGGCTCGACGCCATCGTCGGTCCGACGGGAGGGCCCGCCTGGGTGACGGACCTCGTCAACGGCGACCACTTTGGCGGCAGTAGTTCGCAGTACCCGGCCGCAGCCGGCTATCCCAGCATCAGTGTCCCCGCGGGCAACATCCACGGGCTCCCGGTTGGTGTCTCGTTCTTTGGACGCGCCTGGTCCGAACCCACGCTGATCCGTATCGCCTACGGGTTCGAACAGACCACGCAGGCCCGCCTCGTCCCGCGCTTCCTCCCGACACTCGCCTAGTGCTCACCGGCCCAAGAAGCTCCTGAGAACCGTCTTCAGGCGCCAAGCCCTGCGATTGCCTGTCTGACCTCGGCGTTGTCGGGCAGGGTCGGGATGTCGTAGACCTTGGCAATGGCGATCTTCCCGGACTTGTCGACAACAATGATTGCCCGCTCCGAGATGCCGCCGTCTCGGAGGACGCCGTAGGCTTCGGCGACCCCGCCATGGGGGTGGAAGTCGCTCAACAGGTCGAAATTGATGCCACCGAGCAGCTTGGCCCACTCAATCTTGGCCGGCACCGCGTCAACACTGAGACCGAGCACGTGGGTCTCATGCTCGTCGAACCACGACTTGTCCTTCTCGTAGTTCTGCATCTGCGTCGCACACACCGGGGTGAACGCCAATGGGTGAAATGCGACAACGACGTGCTTCTGGCCGGCAAAACGGGAGAGCCGGACTTTTCCGCCGCGGTGACTCGGTAATTCGAAATCGGGGGCGGTGTCTCCTACCCGCAGACTCATGTGGGTCCTCCAGCGGCCCTGAAAGGCCTTGCTACGACGGCGATGGCTCGCCGGGTGGGTGTTCGGCGGCCCTGACGGGGCCTGGCGACGACGGCGGTTCTGCGCCGGGTGTTCGACGGTCAGATTGTCCGTCATTCGCGGAACACGGTCGAGTCCCGTTCGGTGCGCGGTTGCGTCCCATCGGCCGCTCACGTACGCTGCTACTAGCCGGCAGCACATCTCCCGCTGGACGGTGTGAGGTCATACATGCCCACCAGGTTCATCTTCCTGCTCGTCTTCGTCGTGCTGTTCATCGTCGTGCCGGCGGGCGTGGAACTGCTGACCGCGTGGTTCTGGTTTGACGAGGTCAACTTCACGGACATCTTCATCCGCAGCCTGAGCGCGAAAGCCGTCATGGGCGCGGTGGTGTTCCTGGTCGCGTTCGGGGTGCTTGCCGCCAACCTGCGGTTGGCACTTGGTCGTGTCAATCGGCCCTACCTGCTCTTCCCAGGTGGCGGCGATATTCCCCCTATTTCTCTGAATAGATCGCAACTGCAGCGGCTCGGCACCGGCGTGGCGGCGTTGGCGGCGCTGTTCCTGGGGATCTTTGCGTCGAACGAGTGGCTGACCTGGCTGCAGTTTCAACATGCGACACCGTTCGGGCAGACCGACCCACTCTTCGGGCGGGATGTCAGCTTCTACGTGTTCACGATGCCATTCCTGGACCTGGCGCGATACCTGGCGCTGGCGGTGGTGGTGCTGTCCCTCCTTGCATCGGCCGCCGCCTACGTCGTCGCTGGCACGCTCGCGCTGGACCCCATCCGGGGGCCGGCGGTCGGTGATGACGCGCGCCGCCATCTGGGGCTCCTGATCGCCGGCGTGTTCCTGTTGCTCGCCTGGGGCGCCTATATGGACGTACCCCGGATCTTGACCACGCCAGCCGGCATCATCCACGGTGCCTCGTATGTTGATGTCGCGTTGCGCATCCCGGCGCTGCGGGCTTTGCTGGTGGTCACGGTCATCGGCGCCGGGCTCAGCGTGCTCACGGCGATGACGTCGCGAAACACGCCGCTCGTTGCCGCCGTTGGCCTGTACGCACTGGTCACCGTAGGCGTCAACGTGGGAGCCGTCGCCGTGCAGCGACTGATCGTCACTCCGGATGAACAACAGCGGGAAGCGCCCTACATCGTCCGCAACATCGAGGCGACCCGCCAGGCGTTCGGCCTGGAAACGATCGATGCCCGAGAGTTGTCTGGGGACGCCACCCTGACGGCGGCCGACATCGACAACAACACGGAGACGATCAACAACGTCCGGTTGTGGGACCACGGGCCGCTGCTGGACACGTTCGGACAGCTCCAGGAAATTCGCACCTACTACGACTTTGTCTCGGTCGACAACGACCGCTATCTCATTGATGGCGAGTATCGGCAAATCATGCTGTCCAGCCGTGAGCTGAACTCGGACAGCCTGCCCAACCGGTCGTGGGTCAACGAGCACCTGCAATACACCCACGGGTTCGGTGTCGCCATGGGTCCAGTGAATCAGGTCACCGAAGAAGGGTTGCCGGTGCTGTTCATCCAGGACCTGCCACCCACCTCTTCCGTGGATCTGCCGGTCGATCAGCCCAGCGTGTACTTCGGCGAGCTGACCAGCGGCTACGTCATCGTCAATACCGACACCGACGAATTTCACTATCCGGAAGGAGACGACAACGTCTCGACCCGCTATGACGGGACCGGGGGAGTGGCCCTGTCGTCGTTGGTGCGGCAGTTGCTGTTCGCGATCCGCTTCCGGGACTATGAGATTCTCCTCGCGAGTCAGTTGGGCAACGACAGCCGCATTCTGTATCACCGGAACATCATCGACCGTGTGACGACCATCGCACCGTTTCTGCAATACGACGGCGACCCCTACCTGGTCATCTCTGAGGGGCGTCTGGTGTGGATGCTGGATGCCTACACCATCAGCGATCGGTATCCGTACGCCACACCGGCGACGAACGGGATCAACTACATCCGAAACTCGGTGAAGATCGTTATCGACGCCTACGACGGGACGACGACGTTCTACCTGGCGGACGCAACCGAGCCGATGGCCAAGACGCTCCAAGCCATCTTCCCCGGCTTCCTCCATCCGCTCGACGAGATGTCGGACGACCTGCGGGCCCACATCCGGTACCCAGAAGGGCTGTTCTCGCTACAGACCGCCATCTACTCGACCTACCACATGACCAACCCGGAGGTGTTCTACAACCGGGAGGACCAGTGGGAAGTGCCGGTCATCGACAACGAACAGTTGCAGCCGTACTACACGATCATGCGACTGCCGGGCGAGTCGGAGGCCGAGTTCATCCAGATGCTGCCGTTCACCCCCCGCGGGAAGAACAACCTGGCGGCCTGGATGGTGGCCCGCAGCGACGGGGACCATTACGGCAAGATGCTGGTGTTCCAGTTCCCGAAACAGAAGGTCATCTTCGGTCCCAGCCAGATCGTGGCCCGCATCAACCAGGATCAGGAAATTTCGCCGCAAATCACCTTGTGGAACCAGCAGGGATCGGAGGTCATCCAGGGCACGCTCCTCGTGATCCCGATCGAAGAGGCGCTCCTCTACGTGCGACCGTTGTATCTGCGGGCCGACGGCGGACGCATCCCTGAACTGAAGTTCGTCATCGTCGCGTATCAAAACCAGATCGTCATGGAAGAGACGCTGGAGCTGGCCTTGAATCGTCTGTTTGGTGACAGCCCGTCGCCGGGCAGCTTGCCCGCGGGCGCGATCCTGGCTGCCGCAGAGCTACCGGACGAGACTGGCGCCGCGCCTCCCCTGGCCCCTGGCATAGCCACCAACCCGCTCGTCACGGCAGCCACCGCCCACTACCGTCGGGCGCTGGACGCCCAACGCCAAGGCAATTGGGCGGAGTACGGGGACGAAATCGAACAGCTCGGCGCCGTCCTCGAACGGCTGGAAGCAAGCCAGGACTAGACGTCGGCGCGCGCACCGATGTTACGCTTGATGTTTCTGATTTCACGCTCGCCCTCACGGACGGCGCGGGGCATCGCGCACCGGGGCTGGCTATGCGCACAAGGGAGAGAGAAATGCAGGTGAGACAACTCGCCGTTCTGTTCGGCCTGACCGCCATCACCGCCGCGTGTGGCGCTGAACCGGCACCGGAGCCTGTGGCCCTGACGCCTGGGCTGCAGGCGTTTGTGGGCGGTCGCATCATCGACGGCACCGGCGCCGCCCCGATCGAGAACGGGGTACTGGTGGTGCGCAGTGGGCGCATCGAGGCCGTCGGCAGCAGCGACGCCGTGGCTGTTCCGGCCGACGCGGAACAGATCGACGTCAGCGGGCGGACCCTCATGCCAGGGATGATCAACGCCCACGGCCACATCAATAACGTTCAGGGGCTCGACCAGGTCGACTACACGGAGGCCCAGGTCGAGCGTCAACTCGGGCTCTACGCGCGGTACGGCGTCACCACGGTGTTCAGCTTGGGCGGCGACGGGCCCGAGAGCATGACCGTGCGAGACCGCCAGAACTCTGAGGACCTGGACCGGGCCCGCATCTACGTTGCGGGCAACATCGTGCTCGGGCCGACACCGGAAGAGGCCCGGGAGCAAGTGAACGAGGTGGCCAAGAGCGGAGCGGACGTCGTCAAGATCCGGGTCGACGACAACCTGGGCTCGACCGCCAAGATGACCGAGGAGACCTATCAGGCCGTCATCGAGGCGTCGCACGAGCACGGACTCAAGCTGGCGGCGCACATGTACTACCTCGAAGACGCGAAAGGGCTCCTTGAGGCCGGCGCCGACCTCCTCGCCCACAGCGTCCGAGATGCCGAGGTCGATGACGATCTGGTGAAGCTGCTTCGGGACACTGGCGTCTGCTACTGTCCGACGCTCATGCGCGAGGTGTCGACGTTCGCCTACGAGTCGCGACCGGACTGGTTCGACGACGAGTTCTTCTCGAAAGAGGTAGACCCAGGGGTCATCGCCGCGCTCGACTCAGAAGAGTGGCGCGAACGGTCCAGCAGCCCCAGCGCCCAGACCTACAAGGCGCAGCTCGAAGTGGCCAAGGCCAACCTCAAGACGTTGTCCGACGCGGGCATCCCGATTGCCATGGGCACCGACACCGGACCGGCCGCGCGGTTCCAGGGCTATTTCGAGCACGGCGAGCTGGCCCTGATGGTCGAAGCTGGGCTGACCCCGATGCAGGCCATCGTCGCCTCAACCTCCATGGCCGCCCAATGCATGGAGGTCTACGCGGACCTGGGATCCCTCGAGGCCGGCAAATGGGCGGACTTCCTGGTGCTGGCCGCCAATCCGCTCGACGACATCACAAACACGAAGTCCCTTGAGACGGTATACATCGCCGGCAACGTCGTACCAGGCGCGTAGACAGAGACGCGCACGCAACACGCGATGCTCGCGGGAGAACGCCCGCGGACGAAAGTGAGGACACAGATGACCTTTCGACCCTACGTTTCGTTTGTGGCGCTCGCGCTGATGGCCGGTGCGCCGACTCTTGGGTCTGCTCAGTCCTGGGACCCGCCGCGGCTGGCAGACGGGCAGCCGGACATCAACGGTATGTGGAACAACGTCGGGTCGTCACACGTGCCGCTCGAGTTACCGGAAGAGCTGGCTGGCAAGACATTGACCGAAGCAGAACGGCTGGAGTTGTTCACCTCCCTATCTGATCGCGCCAAGGCCCAAACGTGGGAAGGCCACGCCGCCAGCCGCGGTGTAGGCGCCTATGCGAACTACTGGTTCGACTGGTTCTGGGAAGAGCCGGTAGCCGGCCAGGCCCCCGCGTTGGTCGTGCACCCGCCTGATGGTCAGGTGCCGAACATGACGGAGCTCGCCCGCGACAGCGTGCGGTACTACGAGGACCACCTGCACGACGAAGCCGCAACCATGGAGGCGGGCGACCGCTGCGTCTCCCGTGGCGTCTTCGGGTTGATGATGCCGACCGCCTACAACAACGGCAAACTGTTCGTGCAGTCTGAGGGCCACCTCGTGATTCACAGCGAGATGATCCACAACGCGCGGATCATCCCCATCGACGCAGGTCCCCACCCGCATGCCAAGGTCACGCAGTGGGAAGGGGCTCCCCGCGGTCATTGGGAAGGCAACACGCTGATTGTCGAGTCGACCAACTTCAAGGCGGTTGGCAACCTGCGGGCTCCCGGGTCGCGCGCGCCCCAGCACGAAGGGCGCCGGATGGTGGAACGGTTCACGTTCGCCGACGAGAACACCTTGAACTACTCGCTCACCGTCGACGACCCCCAGACCTACGCGGAACCGTGGACCGTCGCCTTCCCCTACAAGCGGGACAACAACTACCAGCAGTTCGAGTACGCCTGCCACGAAGGCAACTGGGCGGTGCCCAACTCGCTCAGCGGCGAGCGGGCCCTGGAGAGCGCGAGACAATGACGGATCGGCGCACGGCCTCCCGGCCTCTCGAAGTGCTCGTCGCGTCGCTGACGGCCTGTGCGCTGGTCGCCGGACTGTCCGGGTCCGCCCTTGGGCAGTCCGGCTCCACGGACTGGACGAGCCAGAACCTCAATCTCGATAACAACCGGTTCGCCCCGCTGGACGAGATCAATACGGCCAACGTCGGCCGTTTGGTCCCGCGGTGGACCTACGAAACCGGAGCTGCAGACAACATCGCGCAGGCCACACCACTGGTGGTGGACGGGGTGATGTATCTGCACTCGGTTTCGACGATGTTCGCGCTGGACGCGGCCACCGGCGAGGAACGCTGGACAGCCGTGCTCGATGCGGGCGACCCGGGCGGGAGTCCGGTCCGCGGACCGACATTCGTTGACGGAAGAATCTACGCGTACCGTGGCGCTGACCTCTACGCCCTCGACGGCGCCACCGGCGCACCCGTAGAGTCGTTCGGGAACCAAGGCGTGCTCAACGTCGTGAGCAACGCGCTGCAGCAGAAGTACCCCGACGACTACCCACCCAACCTGAATCCGGTCAGTATCGGTTACCGAATCACGACGCCGCCGGCGCACCATGCGGGCACGATGTATGTGGCGGCGGCGCTGTCGGAAGGCCATATTCCAGGCGGACTGGTCATCGCGACCGACTCGGACACGGGTGCCATCAAGTGGGTGTTCAATACCATCCCGCAAGGCCCGCAAGACGAGGGTTGGGAGATTGCGCGGGACACCTGGGGCGAGGGTGCCAGAGCCGGTGGGGGGATCTGGACCCAGCCGGCCATCGATGAAGAGCTCGGCCTGGTCTACATCAATGCCGGCAACCCGTCACCTGACTACGACGGCTCGGCCCGCCCCGGGATCAACCTCTTCAGCAACAGCACCATCGCGCTCGACCTGGAAACGGGTGCCCTGCGCTGGTACTACCAGGCCGTGCATCACGACCTGTGGGATTGGGACCATGTCACGGGTCCGGTGCTGTTCGACGTCACGGATGACGAGGGTCGGGTGATCAAGGGCGTCGCCGCGGCCGGCAAGAACTGCCTGTTCTACATGTGGAACCGCGAGACCGGCACACCGCTGCATGCGATGGTCGAAACGCGGGTGCCAACCGAAACGGATGTTCCGGGCGAACAGGTGTGGCCGACGCAGCCCATTCCGCACAATGCGGCGGGGGTGCCAATGGCGCCGCTGTGCGCCACCTTCGTCGAGCTCGACGACCCGGAGCTGGCGGCACGCTCGAGTCAGTTCTACAGCCCGTACTGGGTCACCAAGGAAGTTATCGTGCCGCATGGCGGCTCGAGCTTTGGCTCGCCCTCGTTCAGCCCGAACACCGGCTACGTCTATGTCACCGGGAAGAATGGCGCCATCTCGCTCGTGGTCAATCCCGTCGGCGACACGCTGGTGCCGGGCCCCGACTCGCGGGGACACACGGACAGCTTCTCCTCCATCGACAGGCTCAGCGAAGCGTTCCCCCCCACGGTCACCGTGTCGGCCTATGACCCGGTCACCGGGGAGCAACCGTGGCAGGCCGTGCTCCCGGCCCAGACCGCCATCGGCGCAAGCGGCAACATGGTGACCGCCGGCAACCTCGTGTTTCAGGGGGTTGAAGATGGCGGGTTCTACGCCCTCAACGCGAAAACGGGCGAAGAACTCTACCGATACGCCGCCCCGCGGCCGATCCGCTCCAGTCCGATGACCTACCAGGTCAACGGCAAGCAATATGTGGCGGTGGTCGCGACGAACCGCGTGATTGCCCTGGCGCTTCCGTAACCGTCGAGCCGCCCTGAGGGATCCGCTGACTTCAGGACCGACGACGGTGCGGACACGATGAGAACTCGTCTGACCACTGTGTGCCTGTTCGGCCTGGTGTGTGCCTTCGGTGCCTGCCACGCCTCAGCCCAGACCACCGTGGAGTGGGTGGTCGACGGGGAAACCCGCGAGGCCATCGTCTACGCGCCACCTGCCGCCTCCGGAGGCCGGCCGGTTCCCCTGGTGCTGGCGTTCCACGGGTTCGGCGACAACATGCAGAACTTCCAGGGCGTCAACCTCCAAGGCGCCTGGCCCGCCGCGGTCGTCGTCTATTTGCAGGGGCTTGAACGACGCCAGGGGCTCTTGGGCTGGCAAGTGGAACAGGGCACGACCGGCGACCGGGACCTGAAACTCGTGGACGTGGCGCTGGCCGCGCTGCGCAACGACTACAACATCGACGACGACCGCATCTACGCCACCGGCTTCTCGAACGGCGGCATGTTCACGTACCTGCTCTGGGCTGAGCGGCCACATGTGTTTGCCGCGTACGCCCCGGTGGCGGCCAGCTTTCGGAACTCGGCGCAGCCAACCACGCCACGGCCGATCTTGCACGTCGCTGGCCAAGCGGACCGGCAGGTGTCGTTCGTGGATCAGCAGGCCGCGATCGACATCGCAGTAGCCGTCAATGGCGTCGGTGCCCTGGCAGCCCCGTGTGGCGACGGCTGCACGACGTACGGGCCCAACACACCATCCCCGGTCATGACGGTGATCCACCCCGGCGGCCACACCTACCCGCGACCCACCTCAGGGCAGATTGTGGCCTTCTTCCAGCATCACACCCGCGGCAGCCGATAGACCCGCATCGCGGTGTCGTGGAACATGGCCGCGCGCTCGTCGGCCGAGAACCCCGTCGTCAGCTTCTTGAACTGGTTCCAGAGCACCCGGTACGAACACGACAGTTTGTCCACCGGGAAGTTGCTTTCGAACATGCACCGGTCGGGGCCAAACTGATCGATGGTGTGCAGATACCAATCCCGATTGGCGGCGAGCAGGTCGTCGGACGTGGGCGGGCTGTCTCGCTCGTGCCAGCCGTACCCGTTCACGACCATCTGAATGCCGCCCACCTTCGCCACCACGTTGGGACAGGTGGCGAGCTCGGTCACCGCGGGCTTCCAGGCGGCGAAGACTTCGTCGCGCCTGCCCGCCCATGACCCGATCCCCATCGGCCCACCCAGGTGATTGAAGATGATGGTGGTGTCTGGAAAGGCCTTTGCGAGATCGGTCAGATCGGCGATATGGGTGTGGTACACCCACCCTTCGAACGACAAGCCGTAGGTCCGCAGGTGGGCATAGCCCCGACGAAAATCGGCGTCCAGCAAAATGTGTCGCGGCGCGTCCGCGGGCAGGTTCGGCACGACCGTCGAATCAGCCCACGCCGCCCGGTGGCGGATGCCACGGAACCGCTGCGGGCTGGCCGCGATTTGCGCTTCCAGTACCGCCGCCACGCGATCGCCCAAGCGCAGATCCGCACTACCCACGATGCCGGTTGCGGCGCGCATGTCGCCGTAGATACCGCTCGCGCTCATCGCCGCCACACCCTGGACGAACTCGGTCTCCCCGACGACTTTGAACTCCTCCGGTCCGTCGGCACGGTACATCGCGGTGCACTCGACGAACACGGTCTGCCGCACATTGTGGGTGCTGGTATCGGCCACCAAATCGTCCAGCAGATACCGATTGCCTGGTCGGTCCCACAGGTGGTGATGGGGGTCGATGATGGGGAGGTCCGGTTCGACCGCCGACTCTTCCGTCAGCGCAAGCCAGTCCTGCCGTTGGGCCCCACTCGCCGACCTCGGCGCCATACCGGGCAGGGCCGCGGCAGCCAACCCACCCACCGCGCATACCCCTGCGCGATTGAAGAAACTGCGGCGCGTGATGTCACTCATGCCATGTGTCCCCTGATGTCGACTGACGACGACCAGACTCGACGTCTCCGCCTGCCTGTCTGCATGTGACACTGTATACCGACTCAGGCTGACGCGGTCGGGTACCTCGCCGTAGAATGCACGGATGCATGATCGCACAGCCCCCGTTGCTCTCACGCTGCTCCTGACGCTGGCGGCCCCGGTCCGAGCCCAGCACGCGGAGATCGATCGGGAAGTCGATCGACTCACGGCACACATCACCGACATCCGCCGCCAGATTCACGAGCATCCTGAACTCGGCAATCGCGAAACCGAGACCGCCGCCCTTGTCGCCGACCACCTGCGCGAGCTGGGATTCGACGACATCCGGACCGGTGTCGCCCATACCGGGGTCGTAGCCGTTCTGCGGGGCGGCAAGCCTGGTCCCGTGGTAGCGGTGCGCGCGGACATGGACGCCCTCCCGGTGACGGAGGAGACGGACCTTCCGTTTCGGTCAACGGTACGGTCGACATACCTGGGCCAGGAGGTCGGGGTGATGCACGCCTGCGGGCACGATGTGCACACCGCGGTGCAGCTCGGTGTGGCCTCCATCCTCAAGTCGCTGCAGGACGAGCTGCCTGGCACCGTCGTGTTCCTGTTTCAACCTGCGGAGGAAGGGCCCCCGCCAGACGAAGAGGGCGGCGCCGCGTTGATGCTTGATGAGGGCGCGTTCGCGAACCCCCGTCCCGAGGCGGTATTCGGCCTGCATGCCAGCGCGCAGCTGCCGGTGGGTCAAGTCGCCTACACGCCGGGTGGCGCGCTGGCGGCGGTGGACCACTTCCGGGTGACCATCCAGGGACAGCAGTCCCACGGGGCGGCCCCGCATCTGGGCGTTGACCCGGTGGTCATGGCGGCCCAGGTGGTCTCGACTCTCCAGACCATCCGGTCACGCAACCTGTCACCGCTGGCGCCGAGCGTGGTGACGGTCGGCATGATTCGTGGTGGCACCCGATTCAACATCATTCCGGACGCGGTGTCGCTCGAGGGCACCGTCCGCACCTATGACCCGGCCGTGCAGGACATCGTTGAACGCCGGATGCGCGAGATTCTGGACGGCGTGACGCGGGCCGGCGGTGGGTCGTTCGCACTGGAGTACGACCGCATTACGCCGGTCACCATCAACGACCTCGACCTCACATCGCGGTCGGTCCCAAGCCTGGTGGCGGCGGTCGGTGCCGACAACGTACCGGTGGCCGACCCGTGGATGGCCGGAGAGGACTTCTCGCTGTTCGCGAACGAAGTGCCCGGATTCTTCTACATGCTGGGGACGCTGGCGCCGGGCACGACGTCTGGTGACCATCACTCCCCGACCTTCCGCGCTGACGACACGGCGGTCCCGGTCGGGATGCGCACCATGGCCTACACGCTGTGGGACTATCTCACCGCCGCCGCCGCCGCCCCATAACGTCGCGCTACTGCTGACCTCGCGCTTCGAGCGTGCGAGCGCCGCTCAGCGTGTTGATCATCGCGTGGTTGCCTTCGTGGCACGCGTATTCCCAGAGCTGGCCGGCGGTGACGCCGCGTGAGGCCTGGTCGGTGGTCATCGGGGCCGAGACGGTCCAGGGCTGGCTGAACACCTCGGGGTCCTCCATGGTGAAGGAGTAGTCGATCGCTTCGGGACCCACCCGGGTGAACCGCTCGACGAGACGGAGCGACGACCGCGACTTGCGCCACGGGGAACTCCAGAAGGCGTCCGGCTTGTCGACGAAGTTGATGGTCTCGACAACCAGCGTGTCGCCTTCCCAGTGCCCGCGTGCCTCACCGGTCCACTGCTCGATCCCGGTCAAGGGACGGTCGGTGGTCGGAATCACGCGCAGCTCGTGATACATCTCGTGCAACATGACCACCTCGCCCGGGGTCTGGAAGACCAGCAGGTTCATGTTGTACGGCTGCAGCGGCACCATGTTGGGCAGACCGTCCGTGAGGCACCGCTCACCCGTATCCATGTCGGTCCAGCTGTCGAACGGGCCCACACCGTAACGGGCCACCTCGCGGTCATAGACCGCTTCGGCTCCCGCCGCCCACGGGATGGTGCCGCCAGGCGGGTCGACAATCAACGAGGTCCGCCGGCTCTCGGTGATGACGCTGCCCGCGTCGAGCCAGACCTGGTTGTAGCCGCCGACAGTGCCCGCTTGGGCCGTGCCGTCGCTGGCCACGCGACTGTCGAGAGTCTGCTGCTCCAGCGCCGCCGCTTCTTCGTCGGTCAGCGCGGTCTTGTCCGCCAAACGTTCGGGACGCTCGAGGGGTGTGAGGGTGGCCGACGTCCACAGCCCTTGCAAGTCAGGCTCGCCCCACGGGGTTCGCGGCGACGACGGGCTCGACCCGGTGCCCTCCTGCCCGCTGGCGCCCACCGGCACCATGGCGACCACCACCGCAGCCGCAACCGCGCACCGCGCAAACAACCTTTGACTCATGGCACATCTCCCCACACCGCTGAACCGGACACGCTACCCCAACGTATTCCTGAGCGGGTCTCAAGGATACGACACTCGCGACACCGACGACCACTGTCAGGCGTCGGTGGTCGAACCGGTTGAGGCGTCCGACGCCCCCCCACCCGCAGCGTCCTCGAGCACTGTGATCAGAGCCGACAGATCATCTCGACCGCGCCCCCGGCCCATCAGACCGTTGACGAACTGCATGGTGACCGCGGCCGCCGGCAGAACCGCGCCACAGGCGTGGCCCAGGCTCAAGGCAATGTTCATGTCCTTGTGGTACAGCCGCGATTCGATGCCCGCGCGGAAATCGCGCGAGGCCATGCGCGAACCGAACAGGTCGAGCACCCGACTGGACGCCACGCCGCCCATCAAGACCCGCCGCACCTGTTCCACGTCGAGCCCACACCGCGCCGCCAGCGTCAACGCCTCGGCGGTGCCCTGCGCGGTCACCAACAACGCCAATTGATTGCAGGCCTTCGTCGTGTGTCCGGCACCCGATGGACCGAGGTGGATCACCGTCGTACCCAGCAGGTCGAACAGCGGCCGAGCCCGCTCGAACGCCGGCTCGGGCCCGCCAACCATGATGGTCAGCGATGCGTCGGCGGCGCCCTGAGGCCCTCCGGAGACCGGCGCATCAAGCATGTCGATGCCTGCAGCCGCCAGCGTTGTCGCCAGCGCCCGTGTCGCGCTGGGGTCGATGGTGCTCATGTCTATGACGAGCGAGCCAGGCCGCGCGCCGACCAGCAGACCCGCGCCCCGAACCTCTCCGCCAAGCAGGACCTCCTGCACGTCGCGCGTCCCGGTGACCATGGTGAAGATGACGTCGCTGTGTTCGGCCACCGCGGCCGGACTGTCATAGGCGGTCGCCCCCGCGTCGACAAGCGGTTGCGCCGCCTCTGCGCGCCGCGCGAACACGGCCATGGCGTGACCGCCCGCCAACAGGTTCAGCGCCATGTGGCGCCCCATCGTGCCAAGCCCGATGAAACCGAGTTGCATAGCTCAGACCTGACCAGACGCAGGGAATCCGGTGGACGCGGCGACGTCCGCGATCTGTTCGAGATGGCGTCGGGGCAGACCGGTGAGGTGCGCACGCTCCGCAGCACTGAGCGGCGTCGCCGCCGACGGATGGTTGGTCATACGCCGACTCCTCGTTTGGTCCAGTAGCGCTCCAGACCGAGCCAACACTGGTCCAGGGGTGCGGCCTTGTCGTAGCGCGCAACCGCGGTGTCTGACATGTGACGCTGCAGATAGTGGCGGAGGTCGGCGACAAACCGCGCCACGCGGGCGTCCGGTGCCGCATCGCGCTCCTCGTCGACGATGGCCCGCGCGAGACCGGCCAAGCCGTCGAGGTGTTCCAGGAGACTCGCCATGTGCGATGCGGGCTCCCCGTGCGGGCCGAAGTGAGTCAGGAACAGGGTGTCCGCCTGCCAATCACTAATCAGCGCGGCGCTGGCCTTCCAGACCTCGATGTCGATGTCCGGCGGCGGCGTCGGTGGCATGGCGAACAAATCAGGCCCGGTGCGGATGCCTGCCGTATCGCCCACGAACGCCACGCCGCTGGCCCGGTCGAAGTAACTGACATGGTGGGAGGCATGGCCAGGGGTATAGGCCACCACCAGATCGCGGTCGGCCACGCGTATCCGCTCGCCTCCAACCAGGGCATGGATGTTGTCCTGGGGAACCGGCAGGAACTCGCCCCATAACCGATCCATGTCATCACCGTAGAGCCGGGTCGCGCTGGTGATGAGCTTGGCCGGGTCTGCCATGTGGCGGGCGCCTCGCTCGTGCACGTAGACCTGGATCTCCGGGTTGTCGCGCACCAGGGTGCCTGTGGCACCGGCATGGTCCAAGTGAATGTGGGTCAGCAAGATCGCACGAACGTCGGCGAGGGTGATCCCCTGCTCGCTGAGCGCCGCGCGAAGCGTCTTGAGACAGGTGGAGGGCCCGGGGTCCACGAGCGCCACGCCTCCGGGACTGTGGAGGGCCGCCGTGGCAATAATTCTGGGCTTTCCGAGAAAATTCAGGTCGGCATAGGTGATGCCGCGCGCAATGGTCTGCATAGACGTGAAATCTTACTATGCGCGCGCGAACGTCAGCGTGACCCCGGCTTGACCTCATCGGGGGCTCCATAGTTTGATGAACTGAGCATGGCACCCGAACGGGAGACCGGCGACGGAGTCCTCGAGGAGACCCGACAGAAGACCAAGCAGCCGACCCTGTACAAGGTGCTGCTGCTGAACGACGACTACACCACGATGGAGTTCGTGATTCAGATTCTGGAAGGCATCTTCCACAAGACCCCGTCCGAGGCGTACCGCATCATGATGCAGGTCCATACGGAGGGACGCGGGATCTGTGGGGCCTACAACTACGACGTCGCAGAGACCAAGGTCGCCACGACGCAGGAGCTGGCCCAGAAGGCTGGCTTCCCGCTGCAAGCGACCCTCGAAGAGGAGTAACCCGGACGCCATGTTCAGCGCCGCCCTGGAGCTCATCCTGAACGTCGCCTACCGCGAGGCCGCGGCTCGGCGTCACACGCATCTGACGCTGGAGCACCTGCTCTACGCCTTGGCGCATGACCCCGAGGGTGAAAAGATTCTCGCGGCCTGCGGGGGCGACCTCCCCGCCTTGCGTCATGCCCTGGACGAGTTTCTCGGCACGCTTGAGCAGTTCCCCCGCACGTCCCGGGGACGGGAGCCGGACCAGACACTCGCATTTCAGCGTGTCTTGCAGAACGCGGTCCTGCACGTGCAAAGCGCAGGGAAAGGCGAGGTCCGCTTCGGCGATGTGCTCGCCGCCATTCTGCAGCAGCCCAACTCCTACGCAGCCGAATTACTGAAATCACAGGGCATCACCAGACTGGATGTGCTGAACTACATCTCGCATGGCATCGCCAAGGTGCCACCGGCGGGTCGCACGCGCGAGTCCGGCGAGCCAGCTGAGTCGGGTGCGGGTCGGGAGGGCTTTGCTGCGTCACGCGACCCGCTCACCGCGTTTGCGGTCAGCTTGACCGCTCGGGCAAGAGACGGCCGGCTGGACCCGCTGGTCGGCCGACAGCAGGAACTGCAGCGCACGCTGGAAATCCTCTGCCGCCGACGGAAGAACAATCCGGTGTTTGTCGGCGACGCGGGCGTCGGGAAAACCGCGCTGGCCGAAGGCCTGGCGACTCGGCTGCTCGACGACGACCTGCCACCGCGGTTGCGGGGCGCGGAGGTGTTCTCGCTGGACACCGCGGCCTTGCTCGCGGGCACACGTTTTCGGGGAGATTTCGAAGAGCGCTTCAAGGCCGTCATCGACGCGCTGGCGGCCCGCCCGAACCCTATTCTCTTCATTGATGAGGTGCACTCCACGGTTGGGGCCGGCGCAACGACCGGGGGCACCATGGACCTGGCGACCCTCATCAAGCCGGTACTCGTGGCAGGCGAGCTACGGGTCGTCGGCTCCACCACGTTCGACGAGTTCAAACACATCGAGCGGGACCGGGGACTGGCGCGGCGGCTCCAGCGGATTGTGATCGAGGAACCGACCGTGGATGAGACGGTTGAGATCTTGAAGGGGTTGCGGTCGCGATACGAGCAGCACCACACCGTCACCTACACCGACGGGGCGCTGAAAGCCGCGGCGAAGCTGGCCGCCCGGCACCTGCGCGATACCCGGCTTCCGGACAGCGCGATTGACGTGCTCGACGAAGCCGGCGCAAAGATCGCCGCGACCGCCCCGCGCCCGGCCGAGGCCGTAGCCGCGGAGCTGGTGACGGCTGGGGCCACGCTGGAGACAGAAGCGGCCGTCGGACTCGCGGACCTTGGGGTCGAGGACGCGGAGGAAGGCGCCCCGGAGCCAGTCCGTGTCACCACGGCGGAGATCGAGCAGGTCATCGCACGGATGGCCCGGATTCCGGCCAAACAGGCCTCCGTGACGGACAAGGAGCGGCTGCGCACGCTCGACGACGCCTTACGCCGAGTGGTCTTTGGCCAAAACGATGCCGTGTCGGCGGTGGTGACCGCCATCAAACGCGCCAGGGCGGGGCTCGGCCAACCGGAGCGCCCCGCCGGCTGTTTCCTGTTCACCGGACCGACCGGTGTCGGCAAGACCGAACTGGCCAAGCAGCTGGCGATTCATCTGGGGAACGAGTTCATTCGCTACGACATGAGCGAGTACATGGAGAAGCATGCCGTGGCCCGCTTGATCGGAGCGCCTCCGGGGTATGTGGGCTTCGAACAAGGGGGGCTGCTCGTCGACGCCGTCCGGTCCCACCCCTACGCGGTG
>SXGT01899410.1_pt1 | contig 28792 bp, 17 predicted proteins | sample 3176221 | NCBI WGS metagenome assembly SXGT01 (sample SAMN11356862, study PRJNA531348) | freshwater metagenome | isolation source: freshwater sample F1-120 | place: China: Fuxian Lake, Yuxi | collected 2017-12-25 | reverse complement strand
GTTCACCAGATCGGTCAGGGAAGCCCCGATCACGTCGTCGCCCGCGTCACCGTTGAGCTTGATCTGCGTCTCGCTTTCGGGCAACCAACACGGCTTGCCGATTGCGACGATTTCCAAACGGTCGTTGCCCGTTCCGCCGTTGGCTTCCAACACGAACCGGCCATAGTTCACCAGATCGGTCAGGGAAGCCCCGATCACGTCGTCCCCCGCGCCGCCAAGCAAGCCAATCTGCATCTCGCTTTCAGGGAAATTGCATGGGTTCCCGGCTGCGACTTCCATACGGTCGTTGCCCGCCCCGCCGTTGGCTTCCAGCACGAACCGGCCCTGGTTCATCAGACCGGTCAGGGAAGCCTCGATCACGTCGTCCCCCGCGCCGCCAAGCAAGCCAATCTGCATCTCGCTTTCGGGGAGCACACAGGGGTTCCCGGCTGCGACTTCCATACGGTCGTTGCCCGCCCCGCCGTTGGCGAAAATCATGAATCGGCCGTTGATCTCGGCAGCGCCCAGATCGAACCTGACCTCATCGTCGCCCGCCCCCGCGAGAATGTCGAACGAGAGGGCCCGAAGGGGGGGTTCCGGTTGCGGATCAAACCCGCTGATGTTCAGGCGGTCGTTGCCGGCGCCCAGGTCGGCGCGAAGCAAGAAGGTGCTAGGGTCCGAGGGACAAACGAACGTGACCTCATCGTCGCCGCCCAGGGTTCTCAGGTCGATCTGTCTGACGCCGGTGAAAGTCTGGATGACGCTGCCGTCGCAGACGACGCTGATGCCTCCCCCTTCCTCGCCGAGGCCCCCTTCACGGATTTCGGCGATTTCAATGTGGTTGGCCTCGCGGTCGCCCAGAATGACGAGCGTCTCGGCCCTCTGAAAGACCGTGCAACTGGGGCAGTCGCGGGTTTCGAGCTGCTCCAGGCGGGGACGGAAGGCGACCCGTCGGCGCTGGGAAAAATGGCGTTGCGAATTCATGATGTACACCTTTCTAAGAGAGAAAACGATCTGAAAGAGAAACGCTGGCTGTGATCTAAACGGCCGCACTCCGCGGCCGACGGCTGGCTGGTGATTCCCAGGAGCTCTTCCGCCTCCGCGCGGAAGCGGCGGAAAACTTCGTCCTGCGGTCGGTTTTTGTTCATCCACTGGACCCCTTGGTCGTAAGCCTGGCGGCCCTTGTCCTGAGCGCCGGTCTGCCAGTAGGCCATGGCCAGGAAGAAGCGGTGCACATGATCGCCGTTCTTCGCCATTTGATCGGCCTTTTCGAGGGCCTCGACGGCGGCCTGGCTGTTGCCAGTCCGCAACAAGGCCACGCCCAGATTGCTCCAGTGATTGCGAGTTTGGGGTTGCAGCTCCACCGCCTGGCGGGCATGGGCGAGGGCCGCCTGCGGGTCGCGCAGCTTCAAATCTGACGTTGTCGCGAGGAGCCATGCCAACTCCATGTGCGCCCGAACGAATTTGTCGTCGATTTCCAGGGACTTTTTCCAGGATGAGATCGCGTCGGCGTGCCGGCCGTTGAGCTCCAGAGCGACGGCAAACTCGTAGTGGTACTCGGCGCTTGCCCCCTTGAGTTCGATGGATTTCTCATAGGCGACGAGAGCCTCGTCCAGTTTTTTCAAGGCCCTGAGATTGTTGGCCAGGCTGAAATGGTGCCGGGCTTCGCTGGGCCGGAGTTCACAGGCTCGCGTGAACTGGCCGAGGGATTCTTCCAACTTTCCCTGGTGCCACAGCGCGACCCCGAGATAGTAGTGGGCCGAGGCGTTTTGCGGGTTGCCTTCGCCCGCCTTCCTGAAGAAGGCGATGATCTCGTCACGATTTTTCAGCGCTTGGATGACTTGGGCGAGGTCTCGATGAGTCTTGACGTGATTGGGGGAAAGTTCGAGAACCTTCCAGTAGGGGGCGATGGCCTGGTCCAGCTTGTTTTGCATTTTCAGGGCCAGGCCAAGGTTATAGCGGGGGTGGACGAATCTTGGGTCGAGTTCGATGGCCTTCGCGAAGCACACGATGGCCTCATCCAGTTTTTTCTCGTTGGCGAAAATTCTGCCGAGTTCGTTGGGGGTGCCGGCGTAGTTCGGGTTGAGTTCGGTGGCCCTTGCCAGGCAAGCCCTGGCCTCGTCCTGCGCCCCTTGGGCGGAGAGCGCGGCCCCGACTCGAACCCAAGCCACGGCGCTGTTGGGCCGGAGCGCCGCGGCAGCGCGGTGAAAGGCTAGCGCATCGTCCTGGTGGGCAGGCCCCATCAACGCCAGCCGACTACCCAACTCAAAGTTGATCCAGAAATCGCCGGCGTGCAGCCGTTGGGCATTCCGCAACAGGGCAATCCCCTGATCCAGCAGATCGAGGGAGCAAAGTGCCCTGCCGAGCAGAAACAACGTCGCCGGCGACTGGCTTACAACGTCCGGAGCAGCCGCCAGCCTTTCCAGCGTTTTTCCGTCTCGACGGGCTATGGCCTGCCTCACTTGCTGTCGCCAGGGGTGCGGATCGATTGCCAGAGCGACCGCGCGGAGCGAAGCGGCGCCCGCGGCATTCCGGTTGGCGTGGCGGCCCAAAGCCCAGTCATCCAGGGCCGCCGCCAGGGCCGCCACCGTTTGCGTACGCGCGCCGAGGCGCTCGACCGCCTCTTCCTCGGTCAATTGGTCCAGGTCCACTCCCGCGTCCCGGAAGGCGGTCGCGTAGGCATCGTCGGCCCATTCTTTACGCTCCCTCTCCCACTCCATTTCCATTTCCGCCGTCCGTTCCAGGCGTATCTCTTCCAGCCGCTCGACCAGGTTCAAGTCGGCAAGCACCCGTTGGACCTGTCCTGCCAGCGCCGGATCCCCACCGCCCCCGGCTACCAGAGCTTCTGCCCGCCGGGTCGCGGCGAGCGCCGCGGGCCACTTCTGTTCGCGCTCCAGCCGGTCAACCTCGGTAAAGATCAGGTCGAGCTGCCCGGCCAGCTTCGCTTGACGCTCGGCTTGCATTCGAGCCGCTTCCGCCTCTCGAGCTGACCGGTCGCGCACCGTCCAGCCGATGCCGCTGCCCATGAGTACGAGGAAGAAAAGCACCAGTCCGGTGACCGCCACGGCCACCTTGTTCCGCCGGGCGAACTTGCGGAAGCGATAAAGCGCCGATGGCGGGCAGGCCTGCACCGGCTCGTCGTTCAAATGACGCTGCACATCCGCCGCGAAGCCGTTGGCCGTTTCATAGCGACGGTTGCGGTCCTTCTCCAGGGCCTTCATCACGATCCAATCGAGCTCGCCGCGGACGAGTTTGGTGAGCTTTGCAGGCTCGGTCTGGCGCAGGGCGGAGATGGAGGGGAGCGAGTCGTGGGAGTCGGACAGCCGGGTGCTGGGCTTCGGCGGCTCTTCCTCGCGGATGATCCGAAGCATCTCGTCGAAGGCGGCGGAGCGGAGGCGCTTGCGGTCGAAAGGGGTGCTGCCGGTGAGGAGCTCGTAGAGGAGCACGCCGAGCGAATAGATGTCGCTGCGGGTGTCGATGTCGAGCTGGTTGACCTTGGCCTGTTCGGGGCTCATGTATTCGAGCGTCCCGACAATCTGGCCATAGCCGGTGAACATCGTCTTTTCGGTCAGCGTCTGGCTGGTCGCCTTGGCCACGCCGAAGTCGATCACTTTGGGGACCGGCTGCTGGTCGTATTCGGCGACGAGGATGTTCGTCGGCTTGATGTCGCGGTGGATGATTCCCTTTTGATGCGCGTGCTGGATCGCCTGGCAAACCGGCAGCAGCAGCTCCAATCTCTGGCGAGGCGTGAGATGGTGTTCGTCGCAGTACTGGGTGATCGGCTGGCCTTTGACCAGCTCCATCACAAAATACGGCCGGCCGCTCGCCGTCGCTCCCGCATCCAGCACCTTGGCGATATTCGGATGGTCCATCAGCGACAGCGCCTGCCGCTCCGCCTCGAACCGGGCGATCACCTGCCGCGTATCCATCCCCGGCTTAATGATCTTGAGCGCCACCCGCCGCTTGACCGGCTCAGTCTGCTCGGCCATGTAAACGACCCCCATCCCTCCTTCGCCGATTTGCTGCAGGAGTTTGTAGGGGCCGATCTGCGTGCCCGGTTTCTCGGCGGGCGGCTGGTCGATGGTGATGTTGACGCCGGGCGGGGGAGCATCGAGAAGAAAGCTTTCCTCCCGTATGTGTTCCGCCAGCAGCTCTTCAACGAGGCGGCGCAGCTCACGGTCGTCGCCGCAGGCGGCAGCGAGATACGCGGCCCGCTCGGGGGCGTTCATTGCCACAGCCGCGATAAAGATGTCACGTTCCCGCATGATCGCTACTCACCTTGTTGGAAAGGCAAGCCTCCAGAAGACAGTGCGACGTTTCGCGTGCCGTCGCGCAGAGAATTTTTGGAAATAGGGGGCAACAGGCAGTTAGCTTAGCTCAGAATCGATTGCTAAACCCTCCCCCCGGCCCTCGCCCAAGGGGAGAGGGGGATCAGAGCGCGGCTTCGATTCTGCGGCGAAGCCAGGCCCGGGCAAACGACCAGAGAGAGTCGGCCGTGCGGGGAGAAATGCCCAAAACCTCGGCCGCCTGGGGAATGGTCAGACCGGCAAAGTAACGGAGTTTGACCAGTTCGGCTGCCTGGCTGTCGCTTGCCGCTAGGTGGTTTAGGGCTTCATCCAGCGCCAGTAAGTCACCCAAGGGCTCCTCGGCCAGGAGTTCGCCAGATTCAATCTCCACCCGCTGATGCTCGCCGCCATGTTTGACCCGCCCCTTACGGCGGGCACTTTCGACAATGATTCGCCGCATCGCCTCCGCCGCGGCCCCAAAGAAGTGGCCGCGGCTATTCCAGGACTGGACTTTCTCGACATCCACGAGCCGAATATAGGCATCATGCACGAGCGCCGTCGCTTGCAGCGTCTGTCCTGGCTGCTCCTGGGCGAGCTTCGCCGCGGCCAGTTTCCGCAGTTCGTCATAGACGAGTGGCAACAGTTGCTCCGCCGCAGACGGATCGCTGGATTCGATCTGCGACAAGATGCGGGTGACGTTGGACATGGACGGTGGCGCAAAGTCGAGGAATGTCCCCTCACTATACTGTGTTCACTCCTGTCGGGTCGGAGCGGCTCCAGAAAAGTCACCGGGTCTGCGACTCATAGTCCGTCGCGGGATACAATCGTTGATGTGACGGTTTTGACAAGACATCCCCTCGCGCATTTAACGGAACGAATCGGAACTGAATGGTTGGAATGGCGACAAGCCTTGAGATTCTGCGATCGCAACTGGTGGCCTGCCTGAGCGGTGTTCTGCCGGGCGCGGAGGCGCAGCGGCGGTTTGCGCCGGAGCTCGCCTATGGCCGGCACGCGGGACCGCCGGCTTACGATGCCCGCCAGGCCGCCGTGCTGGTGCTGGTCTATCCCCAGGAGGGAATGTGGTTTGTGCCGACGATCGTGCGGACCCAGGCCATGAAAGAGCATGCCGGGCAGATTGCACTTCCAGGCGGCTGTGTGGATGCCGGCGAAACGCCCGCGCAAACGGCCCTCCGGGAGTTCGAGGAGGAACTCGGGTCCAGCCGAGGGGAGATGGAAGTGCTGGGAGCCCTTTCGCCAGTTTACGTGTTTAACAGCAACTTCTACGTCCACCCGTTCATGGCGATTTGTGGAGCTCGACCGGACTTCCAGCCGAGTGCCGCTGAGGTGACTGAGTTGATCGAGATGCCGCTGCGGGCCTTGTTATTGCCGGAGAATCACGCTTCCCATCAGATTCACCGCCGCGGCGTGACGTTTCGAGCTCCCCACATTCAAATCGGTCAGCACCGCGTTTGGGGAGCCACCTGCTTGATTCTGGCGGAATTGATGGCCGTCATCGGCGAGTGTGCCGCCCTTGGCGAGGCGTAAGCACCAGTTCTATATTGACGCTCTAGCCAGAAGCGAACCTGCGTCGCGGATTTCCTGTCTGAACCGGACCCGCCGAAGCCGGCGCGAGCAAACACGATTTGGGGAACGACATCATGATACGCGTGGGTATTCTGGGAGCGACCGGTTACACGGCTTTGGAACTGATCAAGATTCTGCTCCGCCATCCGGGGGCAGAAATCACCGCGCTCACCAGCCGGCAGGAGGGGCGTCCGCATATTTCGTCGATTCATCCGTCGCTGACGGGCAGGCTCGATCTGTGCCTGGAGGATTTTGGGGCAAGTGTCCTGGCTGACCGCTGCGACTGCGTATTTAGCTGCTTGCCTCATGCGGCTTCCGCGGAGTCGGCTAAGGCGCTGGTCGCCGCAGGCGTGCGCGTGATTGATTTCAGCGCCGACTATCGACTCGACGATGCTGCTACGTATAAAAGATGGTACGACCACGACCATCCGGACGCGGAGCGGCTGGGAAAAACGCCGTACGGCCTGCCCGAGCTGTTTCGCGAGCAGATTCCTGCGGCGAAGCTCATTGCCAATCCCGGCTGCTATCCCACCTCCGCCATTTTGCCGCTGGCTCCTCTCCTCAAAGCGGGCCTGATTGAGCCGAGTGACATCATCGTCGATTCCAAGAGCGGCGTCTCCGGCGCTGGCCGCACGCCCAAGCTCAACACGCTGTATCCCGAATGCAACGAAAGCATCTCGGCCTACAGCGTCGGCAAGCACCGCCACCAGCCGGAGATTGAGCAGATTCTCGGCCGGGCGACAGGCAAGAAAGTCGAAGTCATCTTCACCCCCCATCTCGTGCCGATGGATCGAGGCATTCTGACAGTTTGTTACACCCGGCCGACGGGAACTTTGACAGAAGAAAATGCCCTTGCCACGCTGAAGGAGTTTTACGCCGGCCAGCCCTTTGTCCGGATTGTCAAACATCTGCCCGCAACCAAGGACACGACGCACACCAACTTCATCGACATCACCGCCCGCATCGTCCGCAATCGTCTGCTGCTGATCAGTGCCGAAGACAACCTCATCAAAGGGGCGTCTGGCGCGGCGGTGCAGAACTTCAATCTGATGTATAGCTTTGCGGAGACAACGGCCCTGCTGTAGCGATCAACCTTGAACCTCAAACCTTGAACTCATTTCCATGCTCCCACTCGGCTTTCAATTCTCCGGCGTTCACTGCGGTATCAAAAAGAACCCGCAAAAAGAGGACTTCACGCTGGTCCATTGCCCGCAGGGAGCGGTAGCGGCGGGAGTCTATACGCAAAACCTGGTTTTCGCCGCGCCGGTGGCCCTCGACCGCGAACGAACGCCGTCGTCCGATATTCGCGTCGTGGCGGTCAATTCCGGAAATGCTAATGCCTGCACGGGAGAGCGGGGGATGAAGGACGCCCGTGAAATGGCCCGCATCGCCGCGGCCGCTTGCGGGGCGGAAGAGAAGCAGGCGCTCGTGATGTCGACGGGCATCATCGGCGTCTTCCTGCCCATGGAGAAAATCGCCGCCGGGGCGAAGGCGGCAGCGGCGAAACTCGGCAGCAACGAGGATTCCTTTTTGGCGGCGGCAAGAGGCATCACCACCACGGACAAATCGCACAAAGTCGCCAGTCGCGAGTTGCAGATCGGCGGCAGGACCATTCGCATCGCCTGCTTCTGCAAGGGGGCCGGCATGATTGGCCCGAATATGGCGACCATGCTGGCTGTTGTCGCCACCGATGCGGCTCTGACTCCTGCCGATGCTCAGATCGTCCTCAAGAATGCCGCGGACGAGAGCTTCAACTGCATCAGCGTCGAAGGGCACATGAGCACCAACGACACCATGCTGCTTCTCGCCAGCGGCTCCGCATCCGCCACGCCGCTCTCCGGCGACGACCTGAAGGTTTTCCAAACAGGCCTTACCGCAACCAGCATCGAACTCTGCAAGCAAATCCCCGATGACGGTGAAGGTGCCAGCCACCTCATTTGCATCACCATCGAAGGCTGCAAATCGCGATCAGCGGCTCGACAAATTGCCCAGTCCGTCGCCAACAGCGCCCTCGTCAAAACGGCCGTCTCCGGCGGCGATCCCAATTGGGGCCGCATCGTCTCCGCCGCAGGATATGCTGGCGTCCCCTTCAATCCGGCGGGTGTCGATTTGCGGGTGAATGGCCACCTGCTTTACCACCAAGGAGCGCCGGTCCCCTTTGACGCCAAGACGGTTTCGCAGTCCATTAAGGGGAAGCGCGAGACCGATCTGGTCCTGACGTTTCGCGAGGGGAGCGAGAGTATCCGCTTCTGGACCAGCGACCTCAACGCGGACTACGTCCGCTTCAATGCCGACTATTCCACATGAAAACGCCGATCGAGCGATTGTGGCAGGGGGGCATCGTTCTAGGGATTGTCTTTGTCGCCTCCGTGGTCGGTTATCGTTTCCTGGGTGGCTATCCGTGGATCGAATCGGTCTGGATGGTGGTCATCACCATCGCCAGCGTCGGCTACGGCGAGCGGAGCACGCTTCCCTGGCACATGCAGCTCTTCACGGTTGCCGTGATCCTGTTCGGAATCTCCGCCGCCGGGTACACTTTCGGCGGCTTCCTGCAGCTTCTGCTGGCGGGAGAGCTGGAAGACGTGATGGGACATCGCCTCATGAAGCAGCAAATCGACAAGCTTAGCGGCCACACCATCATTTGCGGCTTCGGCCGGATTGGCCGCACTCTGGCCGACGACATGGCTCGCCATCAGCAGCGGTTCGTCATCATTGAGCAGAACGAAGAGAACCTCGCGGCAGCCCGCGAAGCCGGCTATCTCTGTCTGCACGGGGACGCGACCGAGGACGAAATGCTGCTGGCCGCCGGCTGCCATCGAGCGAAGGCGCTCATCACCGGCCTCCCCAACGATGCGGCCAACGTGTTCATCACGCTTACGGCCCGCAACATCAATCGCGATCTGCTGATCGTGGCCCGGGCCGGCCACGGCTCCAGCGAACGCAAGCTTCGCCAGGCCGGTGCGGACAAAGTGGTCCTCCCATCGGCCATCGGCGCCCAGCTCATGTCCCGCATGATCATGCGGCCAACGACCGCGGACCTGATGGAACTGGTTGCCGAGCAAGGCAATCTCAACGTGCAGCTCGATGAGATGCGAGTCGGACAGGCGTGCCAACTGCTTGGCAAGAGCATTCGCGATACCAACGCCCACAGCCAATTTCGCCTGCTCGTCCTGGCGATCAAGCAAGTCAGCGGAAAAATGATCTTCAATCCTGAGGCCGACTACAAGCTGGAACTGAGCGACATTATCATCCTGATGGGAAAGAAGAGCGACATCGAACGATTTTGCCAAGAATTCGCCGGCCCGTAGTTGCTGCATTTCTTCCAATACAAGACAAGCCCCATGTTCGCTGAAATCGCCGCTGCCGCTCCCGAAGTATCCGGCCCGCTCACGCATATCATCGCGCTGATCGCCCTCACGCTGATGGAAATCGTGCTGGGGATCGACAACATCGTCTTCATCTCGGTCGTCACCAGCCGCCTGCCAGAAAAGGAACAGGCCTCGGCTCGCCGGATTGGCCTGGCCGCGGCCATGGGCACGCGCATCCTGCTGCTGCTCACGATCACCTGGATCATGAACCTCAAGCACGCGGCGTTTTCGCTCGACATGATCCCCTTCAGTCCCGATTGGGTGAACTGGCTGAAAACCCATCAGGATATCAACGAGGTGAGCTGGAAGGACATCATCTTGGTCGGAGGCGGCTTGTTCCTCATCAACAGCTCGGTGCGGGAAATCCACGCCAAGATGGAAGGGGAGAGCCACGAGAAGACCGCCATTGCCCCCGCCAAATACAGCAGCGTGATTTTCCAGATTGCCGTGCTCGACATCATCTTCTCGCTCGACAGCGTGATCACCGCCGTCGGCATGGCGGAAGCCATCTGGGTCATGATCACCGCGGTGGTTCTCGCCGTGGCCGTGATGATGGTCTTCTCCGGCATGATCGCCCGCTTCGTCGAACGGCACATGACGGTGAAAATGCTGGCCCTCAGCTTTCTCCTCCTCATCGGCGTGACGCTCGTCGCCGACGGCCTGGGGACCGAAATCAACAAGGGCTACATCTACTTCGCCATGGGCTTCGCCTTGCTTGTGGAGATTTTCAATCTCCGCGCCCGCGCCAAAGCGAAGAGGCGAACGGCGAAAGATGCCGATCGAGAGCATTCATTTGTGGATTGACAACAAGATCGGAGTCCTTTCATGATTAGCGCAGCTAAACAAGAACTGCGCAGCGTCCTTGCTCAAGTTGCCCAAATCCGATGACCCAGGATTCTCGGATGCCGGCGAGGGCTGGATAATAGTCCTCTCTGGACGTCTGAAGAATGAGTCCGTCCAAGGTCGAAGTGTCACACAAGGTTCCGAGAAGGATCCCTTTTTCAACACGCCCTCGAGAGCCTCGCGGAGTTATCCATGGTTCGCTTCCTTGTTTTCGCCGCGACCACGTTCGCGCTGCTCGGCTTTACGGAGCCCTTGGCCGCTCAGCCACGACGGCCCAATATTCTGTTCATCCTGGTGGACGATCAGTCGCCGTTCGACCTGAAGGTCTATGAGCCGACGTCGAAGCTGGAAACTCCCGTGCTGGACCAGTTGGCTGCGGAAGGGATGGTTTTTGACGGGGCGCATCACATGGGGGCGTTTGTCGGGGCGGTTTGCACGCCGTCGCGGCACATGTTGATGAGTGGACGAACCGTGTGGCATTTGCCCATCGGCCCGGGAGCGAAAGAGCATTGCCCCCCCAACCTGGAGCAAAACACGCTGGCGGCCGTTTTCAATCGCGCCGGATATGCGACCATGCGGACCTGCAAGATTGGCAACAGCTATGAAGGGGCGAACAAGCAGTTCACCGTGCGGAAGGACGCGACCAAGCGCGGGGGGAGCGACGCCGAAGGAAGCGCGTGGCACGCCGACCAGGTGCTCGATTATCTGAAGCAGCGTCAATCGACTCAGGACGCGCGGCCCTTTTTGATCTATTTTGGGTTCTCGCACCCGCATGACACCCGCGACGGCAAGCCGGAGCTGCTGGCCAAGTATGGCGCGGTCAATCATGCGGATAAGAAGTCGCTGCCGCCCGCCAATGCTAAGCAGCCTCCCCTGCCTGCGAACTATCTGCCGGCCCATCCGTTTCCTCATGGGCACCCCGGCCTGCGGGACGAAGTGGATGTGAGCGGCGTCTGGGAGAATCGGGACGAGCGGACGATTCGCAACGAGCTGGGGCGGGAGTTTGCCTGCTGCGAGAACATTGACATGCAGATTGGCCGTGTGCTGGAAAAGCTCAAGGGGATGGGGGAACTGGAAAACACCTACATCATTTACACGGCCGACCACGGCATGGCGATCGGCCGCCACGGCTTGCAGGGGAAGCAGAATCTCTATGACCACACCTGGCGAGTCCCATTCATCGCCAAAGGGCCGGGGATCAAGCCTGGATCGCGCGTGCCAGGGAACATCTATCTGCTGGACGTGCTGGCCACGCTGTGCGACCTTGCGGGAGCGAAGCCGCCGGACTCGAACGAAGGGATCAGCTTTCGGTCCGTCCTGGAAGGGAAGCAGCAGACGGCGCGGGAGGTCCTTTATGGCGTTTATTGCGGCGGCACCCGGCCCGGCATGCGGTGCGTGAAGAAGGGGGATTGGAAGCTGATTGAGTATGACGTAATGGATGGCAAGGTCCGCCAGACGCAGCTCTTTAACCTCGCCGAAAATCCCTACGAGTTCATCGAGCAGCATCATGACGCAAAAGTAATGGCCCTCACTGGACACACGCCCGAGCAGCATCAGCGAAACTTGGCCGGCGACCCGCGCTATGCCGACAAGCTCCGCGAAATGCAAGGCTTGCTGCTGGCAGAGATGCGGCGGCTGGATGATCCTTACCGCCTGTGGAATCAGCCTGGGGACGACCTCAAGCCGCCAGCGGCAGAGACGAAGGCAAAGCAGCGGAAGAATTCCCCGACGAAAAATGACCGACGAAAAATGTCCCGTGATTGACGTCCGGGAGTCCACGCACCATCCTGGCGGCCAGACGCAACACCCCCTCCCAAGAAACGCCGGTGCGACCATGAAGTGTGTGCTTCCGTTCCTGTTCAGTTTTTGCTGCTTGCTGGCTGCGGCCGCGCTGGCGGCTGAGCCTGACCGGCCCAACATCATCGTGATCTTCGCCGACGACCTGGGATACGGCGACCTGGGCTGCTATGGTTCGCCGACCATTCGTACGCCGCAATTGGACCGCATGGCGGCGGAAGGGGTGCGCTTCACCGATTTTTATTCGGCGGCGGAGGTTTGTACCCCCAGTCGAGCCGCGTTATTGACGGGGCGTTATCCAATCCGGAGCGGCATGTGCGGAGATCGGCGGGTGCTGTTTCCCAACTCTAAGGGAGGCCTGCCGGCACAGGAGGTGACCATCGCCGAAGCGCTGCGTGAGCGAGGTTACGCGACCGCTCACATTGGCAAATGGCATTTGGGCATTCACGAAGAATCGCGGCCGCTGAAGCAGGGATTTGAGCAGAGCTTTGGCCTGCCGTACTCGAACGACATGGACGCGCGTGCCGATTTGCCCAAGGGATCTTCCGGCTCCGCGACCCCCCCCGAGGACGGCTGGAATGTGCCGCTGCTGCGGAATGGAAAAGTCGTCGAGCCAGCCGCCAGGCAATCGACATTGACAAAGCGGTATACCCAGGAGGCGGTGAAATTCATCGCGGAGAAGAAGGAGTCGCCGTTCTTTCTGTACCTAGCCCATACTTTTCCGCACGTGCCGTTGTTCGCCTCGCCGGATTTTCAAGGAAAAAGCCGAGCGGGTATCTACGGTGATGCGGTCGAAGAGCTGGACTGGAGCGTGGGACAATTGCTGGATGCGTTGCGCCAGCAGGGGCTCGCCCAGCGGACGTTTGTCTTTTTCACCAGCGACAACGGCCCGTGGCTGATCATGGGTAATCAGGGGGGAAGTGCCGGACCGCTGCGAGATGGGAAGGGGAGCACCTGGGAAGGGGGCATGCGCGTGCCCGGCATCGCCTGGTGGCCTGGTAAAATCAAGCCAGGCGTGAGCAGCGAACTTGCCAGCACGATGGACGTCTTTTCCACTGCACTCGCGCTGGGCGGGGCGGCCGTGCCCAAGGATGTGACCATTGATGGACGAGACTTGTCGCAATTGCTGTTGCAGGGCCGCCCCTTGGCGGAAGCTCCCTACTTTTTTTATCGCGGTGACAAACTGGCGGCATGTCGCTTGGGTTCATGGAAAGCACACTTTTTGACGCAGACGGGATATGGTCAGCCCCAGCCGGAACGGCATGATCCTCCGCTACTGTTTCATCTGGGCCTTGATCCGTCCGAGAAGCGTAATGTCGCCGTGGCGAACGCCGCCGTCCTGGCCCGCATTCAGTCCGCTGTTCAAACGCATCAGAGGGCGGTCGTTCCTGGCCGGCCGCAGCTCAAGTGAACGGATTCGCGGAGGGTAGCCGGCACAAATTGGATAGGGACAGTGGAACGATTCACCCGCCGGGTAGGACCAGCGGCATGAAAAATGAACGCCAGGACCGTTTCCTACGTATCATCGTAACTGCTTGTCGGCCTTGTACTTGACGCCAGCTATCAGGACGTTCAGGATGGAATTTGGGGTGAGGATGGGGGTCGTTTATTTCCAGTCCCCGGCTAGGGCTTAGGGAACTTTCGCACGCGGTTTTGCGTCAGAAGCGGTGAACACGTGGAGCAGGACGACGACAGGTTGATTGACCTCGTTCTGCAGGGCGATTCAGCGGCTTTTAGCGTGCTGGTTCGCCGGTATCAGGACCGGTTGTTCACCGCCCTGGTGCATATCGCGAGTTCCCGCGACGAAGCGGAAGATGTGGCTCAGGAAGCCTTCATTCAGGCTTACCTCAAGCTCTCTTCCTTCGAGCGGCAAAGCTCGTTCTATACCTGGCTCTATCGCATTGCCTTCAACACGGCCATCAGCCGGCGGAGAAGGAAGCGGGTGGAGACCTCGATCGAACAGGCCAAAGAAGCCGTTGGCGACGAGCCGGCGGATCGGGGAGAGAAGCCGCACGACCGCTTGATGCGGGAAGAGCGGGCGGAGTTGATTCGGCGAGCACTTGGGGAGCTCTCCGAGGAGCACCGGGCGATCCTGGTGTTGCGGGAGATGGAAGGTTGCGACTACGAGGAGATCTCCCAGATTTTGGATCTTCCCGTGGGGACCGTTCGCAGCCGCCTGCACCGGGCCCGTTTACAACTGAAAGAACAACTGACCGGAGTGCTCGACGAGCCGATGGAATAATGTAGCGACCACAATCTCTACGGGATAACGAATTGCCATGAGCAGGGAATTGCACGACGAACGAATCAGTGCCTATCTGGACGGCGAGCTCTCCGCCGGGGAGCGGGCCGAGATGGAAGAGTTGCTGAAGACCAGCAGCAGCCATCAGCAAGTGCTGGCGGAATTGATTTCGCTCCGCGAGAGCTTTCAGTCGCTGCCGCATTACACGCTGGGAAATGACTTTGCTGCTCGAGTGACGGTGGCGGCCTTGAAGGCAGCGGAAGACGCGCGGGGAGCGACTCGCGACACCCGGCCTATGCCGGCCGCGGTTCGGTCGGGCTCGGCCATGCAGAAATGGCTGCTCGCCGCCGTGGGTGGAATTGCGGTGACCGCGGCTAGTGTCGCGCTGGTCGTTTACAACTGGAATGGCAAGGACAACAACATTGTCGTGGTGAAACCGCCGGTGATCAACGAGCCGGTCGTCAGCGAATTCGTCCGCGCGGTTTCCAGCACGAAAGACAATGAAGCAGTCGTCGTGCGAGTCAAGCTGACCAAGGACGCTATCCGGGGCAAGTTTCTGGACAACGCCCTGGCCGCCCATGGCATTCAAATGGCGACCGCCGATGCCAACAATGAAGCCGCCCGACAGACCGGACTGGCCTACAAAGAAATGGTCAAATCACAAGTTGGCGCCGCTGTGGCACCGGGTGCGGCAGACGTTGTCTTCCTCGAGGCCAACGTGGCTCAGCTCGAACAGGCGCTGGGCGAACTCGCCAACAACCCCGCCGCCAAAGCCACCTTCGCGCCGGAATCGCTGGTGGCATCCATCGGCCAAGGACCAATGGCCAGGGAACGGCCGGAAGGGGAGCCCGGCAGCGTGGGAACCCAGTCCAAGATTCCTTCCGGCGGCTACTACCAGCACATGCCTCCCCGTGGCTTTACGCTGACTCCCGCCCCCACCGCACCTGCTCTCCAGCCAGGCGCGAAAGTCCCCGTCAAGAAATCGGCTCGGGTGCTGATTGTGGTGGAAGTGGTGGACTAAGTGGCATGCGGCAACGTGGTTGCTCTTTGCATCTCTGTGGCCGCGTCGCCCGCAAGTAGCTTTCTTGCCCCTTCACCGGTATGATGACAGCTCAGGGGTTTCGCTGCACTGTGTTGTTGTCAGCGGGCAGCGCCGTTCGGCGCGACTTTCCATCTTTGAGCGAGAAGTTTCCATGCCCCAAGCAGTTGTCGATCCGGAAGAACTGCGGCAGTTTGCCCAGAGCCTGAAGAAGTTCAATAATGGCCTCCGCGAGCAGGCGGGGTCGCTGGCCAACAAGCTGTCGGCTTTGAGTGCGACTTGGCGCGATCAAGAGCACAAGAAGTTCGCCGAGCAGTTCGAGACCAACATGAAAGTGCTGGTCCGCTTCACGGAAAGTGCCGACCAGTATGTCCCATACCTGCTGCGGAAGGCGGAGCACATTGAGGATTACTTGCAGAAGTGACGTCTGCTACTCGAATTCGCCTTCGCCCCTATGGCCGCCCGCTCCGCGAATATCACCTCGATTGAAACCATCCGCACGTTTGCCACGGCGCTGATCGCGTTTGAAGACGGAACCGAGGACGCCGCCGTGCAACTGGAACTCGAGGCCCGCCGGCCGGTCGCCTGGATCGATGAGCTGAGTGCGTATTGGCCGAAGGAGGTGCGGAAAGCCTCGGACAACGTCAGCGAAGCCCGCATCTCTCTGGAGAAATGCGAATTGACGATCAGTGGCGAGGACCGGCGCAGTTGCTACGACGAGCGGAAAGCCCTGGAGAAGGCCAAGCGCCGCCTTCGCACTGCCGAGGAGAAGGTGCAAGCCGTCCGCCGCTGGAAGGTGCAGATTCGCAAGGAGGTCGAGGAGTTTCAGGTGCAGATTGCCAAGCTCCGGCAGTTTTTGGAGAGCGACCTCGTTCGCAGCATCACTTCGCTCAAGCGGATGAGCGAGGCGTTGGAACAGTACGTGCAGCGGTCGGTGGGACAAAGCGGAAGCGAGGCTTCGTCCACGGCCAAAGGGAGTGGCGATTCTGCCAGTGAGGCCGCCCCATGAAAGTGATGGACTTGAATACCGGCCTGGCCCGGCTGACGCAGGCGTTTACGGACCTGAAAGACCGCTGGGTGGAAACCAAGGACGTCTGGACCGACGATGTCAGCCGCGATTTCGAGAAGACGCAGCTCCAGCCGATCCTGCCGCACTTGCAACTCCTCACGGCAGCGGCTCAGCGGCTGCAGGATGTGGTGACGAAGGCGGAAAAGGAATGCGAGGACAAGCCGGAGTTTTGAAAACCACTTAATCTTTATCCTACTGTTAATCCTCTTCTTCGCTGGACGGAGGACAGTGGAGGATGGAGGATTAAGATTAAGAGTAGGATTAAGATTAAGATATGAGTTTGACTGCTGAGTTGACCACTGACCGTGAGCGTGAGCTCATCCGCAAGGTGACGGAGCTCGTCGTCTGGCGTGCCCGCGAAGAGCGGGAGACCGCGGAGCGCGATGCCGCTCGGAACGAGCGGGCGAAAGGCGATTTCGAAGCACAGCGCAGCGGCGCGACGACCACGTTTGAGCGGGATCACGGGGCGCTCGTCGCCGAATATCGCGACGCTCGCGAGGCGATCCTTTTCAAGTACGAGTCCGACGGTTATGCCGTTTCGCAACAGGAGGAGGCGCTCGTCGACAAGGTGACCGCGAAGCACGACGAAGCTCTGGACGACGCCAAGACTCTTTGGCAGCATCGGCATCAGGAAGTCCAGGTCACATTCAAGGATCAGGAAGGGCTGCCGCAGAAGGAGTACCTCACGTACAAGCACCAGTGCGACGGCAGCCTTGCGGAAGTGGAGGGACTGGAAGCGCAGGGGCAAGCCATTGTTCGCCGCCGCTGCGATTGGCCGGTTTCCACCGCGGCTGCCACTGCTCCACCGACCGGAATGACCCGTGTCATGTGCCGAGAGCGGGCGGTCGCGGCCATCACCCGCATCCGCGAAACGCTGCACATCGTCGAGCAGGCTCCCGCCGCCCGATTCATCGAAGATGGCTGGCCATTCCTGATTTTCCTGTTCACGCTGGTAGCGGCGGGGCTGGGAGTATTTTTCCTGTGGGGAAAATGGGGTATTCCCGGGTCGGCACTGGTGGCGGCGGGAGTGCTGCTCCCCATCGTCGTCGCGATATTGTCGCGACAGATTGCCCGCCCGTTCGCCAAGAGCCAGACCCTTCGCCTCCTTCCCGACTTGCAGCAGGCCATTGTGCAAACACGCGTGGAAATCGCCACCACGGTGCATGCCGCCAAGATCGAAGCCGAGCAGAAGTATCGACAGATGGTGGAAAAACGCGACCTGGATTTGGCGACCGCCAAGAACCAGTGGAAGGATACCCGCCACAAACTGCGGGGACAGCAGGAAACCCGACTGGCGAGCATCGCCGACGATTTTAACCGCAAGCGCCGGGCTATCGAGGACATCAACGAGCGGCAACTGGGGGCTATCGAGGCGAAATATCCTCACCGGATTCAAAAGTTTGAGCAGGACTTTGAGCGGCTGATGGTGAACGTCAACGAGGCCTATCGCGTGCAGCGAGTCGCCCTCGGGCAGCAGTCCCAGCAGGATTGGAACGAGCTGGCAACGAATTGGTCGGCGGGGTTGGCGGAGTTCCAGGCCGGCGTCGACCAGATGAACGAATTCTGCGACACCCATTTTCCCCCCTGGCGGCAAAACGGCACGACGGAAAGGCCAGCTCCCCACGGCAGCATTCCCGCCATTCGCTTCGGCCGGTTTGACTTCAACCTCAGCACGCTTCCCGGCGGCCTCCCCACAGCGAAAGACCTGGCTGTTCCAAGGGACCAGTTTGAAATTCCGGCCCTGCTCTCTTATCCCGGCTGCCCATCGCTCTTGCTCGAAGCCGAGGCCGAGGGGCGCGACGCCGCCACGCAGGTCATCCAAAACATGATGCTGCGGCTCCTCACCTCGCTGCCGCCGGGCAAGGTTCGCTTCACGATTTTGGACCCCGTCGGCCTCGGCCAGAACTTTTCCGCCTTCATGCACCTCGCCGACTATGACGAACGGCTGGTGACCAACCGCATCTGGACCGAGTCGAACCACATCAATCAGCGGCTGACCGATTTGACGGAGCACATGGAGAACGTCATCCAGAAGTATCTCCGCAACGAGTTCGCCTCGATCCAGGAATACAACGAGCACGCGGGGGAAGTCGCCGAACCTTTCCAAATTCTCGTCGTCGCCAACTTCCCGGCTAACTTCTCGGACGAAGCCGCTCGCCGGCTCGTGAGCATCGCGGCCAGCGGAGCCCGCTGCGGCGTCTACACCCTCATTAGCACCGACGAGAAGCTGAAGGTCCCTCGCAATTTCGACATCGCCGATTTGGAGAGCCAGGCCGCCACGCTCGTCTGGAACGTCGAGCAGAAACGCTTCGCCTGGAAGCATGACGAGCTGAAGAGCCTCTCGCTGGTGCTCGAGTCGCCGCCAGGGGACGAGCAGTTCACCGAGATCATCAAGTCCGTCGGCAAACTGGCTAAGGACGCCGCTCGCGTCGAAGTACCCTTCCAATCCGTCACCCCTAGTGAAACGGAATTGTGGAACGGCGACAGTCGCAGCGAGATCGAAGTCCCGCTCGGCCGGGCCGGAGCCACCAAACTGCAATACATGCGGCTGGGGAAAGGGACCAGCCAGCATGTCCTCATCTCAGGAAAGACCGGCTCGGGAAAATCGACGCTGCTCAACGCGCTCATCACGAATCTCGCACTGCACTATTCTCCCTCGGAGCTGCAGTTCTATCTCATCGACTTCAAAAAAGGGGTCGAGTTCAAAGCCTACGCTTCCTTCCGACTGCCCCACGCGCGGGTCATCGCCATCGAGAGCGAGCGAGAGTTCGGCATGAGCGTGCTGGAGCGGCTGGACCAGGAACTGAAGCGTCGCGGCGATTTGTTCCGCAAACATGGCGTGCAAGACCTCAAGGGCTACCGCCGGGCGGAGCCGGATGCCGAGATGCCGCGCATTCTGCTCATCATCGACGAGTTCCAGGAGTTCTTCACGACCGACGATCGCATCTCGCACGACTCGTCGCTCTTGCTCGACCGCCTAGTCCGTCAAGGGCGAGCTTTCGGCATCCATTTGCTGCTCGGATCGCAGACTTTGGCGGGGGCCTACTCGCTGGCCCGCAGCACCATCGGCCAGATGGCGGTCCGCATCGCCCTGCAATGCAGTGAGTCGGACGCCCACCTCATCCTCAGCGAGGACAACACGGCCGCCCGCCTCCTCAGCCGGCCGGGCGAAGCGATTTACAACGACGCCAACGGTCTGTTCGAAGGGAACCATCCTTTCCAGGTCGTCTGGCTCTCCGACCACCTTCGCGAGGACTACCTGCGGAAGGTTTCGGCGATGGCCTTCGAGCGGAAATTGAATCTGCCGCCCCCCACGGTCTTCGAAGGGAACGCCGCGGCCGACATTGCTGACAACCATTTGCTTACTGAAGTCCTCCGCCAACCACCGACCGAGCGGCTCGCTCCGCGGGCCTGGCTCGGCGCTGCAGTCGCCATCAAGGATCCGACGCAAGTCCTCTTCCGCCGCCAAGGAGGAACCAACCTCCTCATCGTCGGCCAGCAGGAAGAACTGGCCCTCGGCATCCTCACCAGTTGTCTCCTCAGCCTCGCCCCGCAACTAAAACCTGCGGCCGCCCCCCAATCTGCGGAATCCGCGAAATCTGCGGATTCCCCCCTCTCAACTTTCTACATCCTCGACGGCACCCGCCCTGACTCCCCCGAAGCGGGCTGCTGGCGGAAGCTCAAGTCCGATCTTCCCATCGACGCTCAACTCGTCACGACCCGTGATGCAGCCGAGGCCGTCGCCAAAATCGCCACCGAAGTGGATCGCCGCCTGACTGCCGCCGACCAGAACGCTGAGCCGATCTTCCTCTTCATCTACAACCTGGCCCGCTTCCGCGAGCTGAAAAAGTCGGAGGAGTTTAGCTTCGGAGAAGAGGGCGGGGCGAGCGGCGATAAGCAAATCGCCACCATCCTGCGGGAAGGACCGGCTCTGGGCGTCCACACGCTCATCTGGTGCGACTCCTACAACAACGTCAGCCGCTGGATCGACCGTCCGAGCATGCGGGACCTGGAACTCCGCGTCCTGTTCCAAATGAGCGCCACCGACAGCAGTAATCTCATGGACAGCCCCGCCGCCAGCCGCCTCGGGGGCCACGTCAGCATCTTCTACAGCGAAGAACAAGGCTCCGCGGAAAAATTTCGCCCCTACGGCCTCCCTTCGCCGGAATGGCTGGCGGGCGTCAAAGAATTGCTCTGTACCCCAACAGGCGACCGGCCCGCGCTCCACGTAGAACGGGCTTCCTAGCCCGTTCCCGACAGCCTGAGAAGCCCCTCCCGAAAGGCAAGTTCTGATTCACTGATTCTCAGTCGTTTGGACCGGGAACACCCACGGGACTGGCCCACTATTTCTGCTCTTTGACTCTGTCCCCCAGCAGTCTCGTCAGCAGGTCGAGCTTGGTTTCAAGCGCGCGGAGGCGCTCTTCCATCTGCCGGAGCCTCTCCTCGGTGGCGGCCGGGGCGAGGCCTGGACGGCCCCCTTTGCCGGTCGACTGTTCCAGGGCCAGCTCTTTCTGCTTGGCACGCAGCTTCTCCATTTCGACGGCCCGTTCTTCCAGCTTCTTGAGGACACGGTCCTGCGGAAGTTCCAAAAGCACGACGTAATTGATCTCCGCAATTCTCGAATCGGCGTCCACCACCCGAATGCCAATGGGGATCGCGGCAGGCAGGCCGACGGGCTTGCGGCCGGTGATTTTCTCGAACATCGGGGCGCTCGTGGCCTGAAGGGACATCAAGGCCGCTTGCGGAGAGGAGTTCGGTTCGAGCAGCTCGAAGCGGCCTGGCTCGGTGATCTGCTGTTCGAGCGCCGCCAGCAGCTTGGGCCCGTCCACCGTGACGGCCGCGGTTTCTGAATCGATGGAAATCTCGGCTCGCGAAATTGTAAGCGCCGCTTGAATCGGCTTCTTCGCTCCGGGGAGCGAATGGGTCAGCTTCGTGGGCTGCTTGCTGTCCAATACGAACGTGGACTGCCGCGGCTCAATGACCAGCGGCTGCGGCAGTTTTTCCAGGATCGCATTGGGAATGGCGTAGCGGTAAAGACTGTCGCCATGGAGCACCGCCACACCGGACGTCAGCGGGCGGACCACGACTGCCGCGGCGGCCCGGTTGTGCACTTGCGGCGCTTCTCGGACCGCCAGGTTCACAGTCTGCTGATGAACGCCGGCCGCCAGATCGTCAACGGTCAGCTTCAGGGTTTGCTCGGTGCTGTAGGTGTGCGTGGAGACATTCTTTTGCTGGATCGTGGCTGCGGCCGTGACCAGCGCCGGCACGTCATCCAGCACCACGCTGGCCTGTTGCGTCTGGCCGGAGAGTCCCGAATAAACCTGGCGGGCAGGCTGCGGCAGCTTCCCCCAGCTCGACAGGGCTCCGCTGGCACCGCCATTCCGCATGCCGGGCATTCCGGGGAACGCCGGCCCCACGCGCCCGCCTGCCAGCGACAAACCGGGCGCTCCCAGCAACAGCCGCGGCGTTTTGAGCTCGCTGTCATACAACACATGGTTGAGCAGCCAGCCGTCGCGAATCCGGGTCACCGCCTGCGGCTGCTGCTGGCGCTGGTCAAATTCGATCCCCATTCTCTCCTGCGTTGCAGTCGCCTTTCCCAGGGCGGGATTGAGCTTCATGTCAGGTAGTGTCCAGCAGGCAATTCCGCCGGTCTTGAGGCTGGCGAACAGATTCGTGTTAACGACTTGCAAAGAGAGGACGTCGTCGCTGGCGGCGAGCGATTTTTGTTTCGCCGGCTCCAGGGCGGTGAAGTACACGAGCTGATTGCTTCCCTGCTGGGCGACGAAGACTTGCTTGCCATCCGTCGCCGCAGCAGTGACACGAAACGGAACGCGGGCTTCGGCCACAACTTTGAGAGTTGCCAGGTCCACAATCGCCATGCGGGTGGTGGGATCGGGCGCTGCTTCTTCCCGAGGAACGGAAAAGTCCTGGGAGGACTGCTGTTGCCAGCAGACCGCCGTCTCGTCCAGCGGGCTCACGGCCAAGGCCCCCGCGAGGAACGGCAGCTTGGCGCTAGGAAAGGCAACGTCGACTGGCACCATCTGCGTGGTGGAGATGTCTCCATGACTCAAGCCGATATTGAGCTGGTGCCTCCCGACCTGGTCCACAGTGGGTGTCCACGCCAAGGTGTCGCCGGTCACTTTCATCCCGGCGGGGGGCTCGGCAATTTCCAATTTGGTACGCGCGTCCACCAGGGACAGCTTCAACTTTCCGGGTAGACCCACGGTGAATCCTGGCTGATCGCTCACCCTGGCCAGCAAGAACGGCTCGCTCGGAAGCTCGATTTTCGCGAGGGAAACCAGCGCCACTTTGGAGCCTTTGGCGACCACCACGCGATCCCGCTCGCCATCGGCAAAGGTGCAAAGTTTGGTTCGCACCGACCGGCCTTCCCCATTGGGGTCTAGCTTAATCGTCTCCGACGGATCCTCGCGCGGAAAGCGACTGTTTTCCGACAGTCCCGCCGGCATGGTCACCCTGCCGGCCGTGCGAAACGTGTTGAACGAGGCGAACACCAAATCTTGGTCCTTGAACCCAAAAATCAAAGGGCGGTGCGGCAGAAAACCGGCGACCGAGAATTCGACGGTCGCCACTTTCTTCTTCAGCTCGGCCGTGTATACGTTCGCGCCTGCCGCCGTATAAAAATCGAAAGGGTCGGGGACATATTGGGCCGTGCTGTTGTGGTCATAAAAGACCCGGTCGAACCGTCCTTTGCCTCCGGGCCCTTCCCCTTCCGCCAGTCGCAGACATTCGAAGCCGGACGGCGACCAGGGGCCACGACGATAAAAGAGCTTGCCGCTGGAGGAGACCGCGCAGTCCATGGAGTGGTCAAAAACCATCCCCTCATCTGCCAGTTTGGCCAGGTTTACCCGCCCGGTCACGCTGTCGTGGCCGGTCCCAAAGCAGTAATAGACGTAGGGGTCTGCCGCATCACGGGAGGCGGCGACGTACCGCGCATCGCTGCTGCCGAGGGGGATTTTGCGAAGCAAAGTCATTTCCTTGGCGTCCACCAGGTACATGTTGGAATCGCTCGTACAGACGATCGCAAAGGTCCCGCGGGTCTTGTATTTTTTGTACGCGATAGCGAACGGCAGGTTTCCGACCTTGAGCGACAGTGGTTTCGCCGCGTCCTTGCCGGTCAGAAACGCCTCGCGGAAGAGAGTCACCGTATTGGCTTTGGGGTCAATGGCCGCCAAGTCTCCCGTTTCTGGGTTGAGGGCAAAATCGACGAATTTGCCCGCCAGGTCCACCGTGGTGACCTCTTCGGCAGCAGAGGTTAGGCCGCCGAGGGAAAGGTAAGCCGCACTCCAGGCGAGTGCCAAAATCAGGCAGCGTGTCTTCATGGAAACACCTCAATGGATGAGCCGTGGCGGGACGAAGTGTGCCCAGCGCGGAGCCGGACTGCAGCGCCACCGGGAGTATAACGGCCTCCGCGAGGGATGCAACAATGCATTTACTCGATCTACTGGGAGCAAGGGTCGATCGGCGACTGGATGTCGGTGAGCTCGCGGCGGAACTTGCGCTGCATCCTGGCACACTTCGCCGCCGGCAACCCAGCTTCAACGTCGTCCGCTTGTTTCGGGAGCGGCGCAGTAAAGACCGGGATCGAGAGTCTTTGGCAGCGGCGTTTCGTATCGCACTTGCGCGGGAACGTCCAGGAGCAGGGCATTTCTTTCCTGGAGAAGAGACTCCACTTCTTTTTTTTTCAAATTCTGGAGGTAAATTGTCCACAAGATGACCGCCGCGATGAGCAGCGGCCCGCCGATGAAGATCAGAACCAGCAGCCATTCGCGAAATTGCAGCGGCAGCCGGCCGACGGAGTAGCCGGCCGCGCGGAGAGTCGGCAGCAGCTCGTCGCGGAGAATCGGGGCGGCGGACCCGATGAGCAGTTGGCGAAACCGGGAACGCAGTTTCACGCTCCGCTTGCTGAGCAGCACCGGCTGCCAGTCTTTTTCGAACGCCACAAACTGGATGTCCGTGGTCGGCCGCGGAAACAGCTTCTTGAGCCGCGGAGCGAGGTGGCTGGCGAGTGCGTCGTAGGCACCAAACCGATTGGCCGGCGGCAGCAGAAAAACGACCTTCTCCGGCGGACAACATTCCACGACGTGCTCCACCTCCCACCAGAAACTCTCGGTCGTACCGACCCGCAGCACAATCAGCCCTGAAACCTTCGTCAAATGGGCTACCACCTCCTGCCATTTGTCGTGCTTCACATACAGCCGGGCCGCACCCATGGGCGGCAGGATTTCTCCCGGCTGGCCGATGGCAATCAGCGGCCCCGCGCCGGATAACGACTTGGTGAGCGAGCGCTCCAGCGTCTCGAACCGGCCGGGGAACAGGAACATCCAGATTAGGTCGCTCGGCTGCTCCAGCCACCGGGCATCGGCCCGGAAGGAGCGGAGATAAAGAATGGGAGGCCTGTTTCGCCGCCGCATGACGGCAGCCACGTTGCGCTGGCAAAGCTGGGCCCCAAGACTGAGGAGCAGCCAGCCGAGCGGAGCGCCGAGAAAGGCCATGGCGATGGTCAGCACCGAGGATTGACCCCGTTCCATCGCGTTGGAGCCAATCGGCGAGGCGAGCATTCCGATAATCCCCGCCAGGATGCACATCACTCCAAAGCTCCGCGAGATCACCCACCATGGCGGCGATTCGCTCGTCAGATGGGCCGCATACGACTTGATCGAGTCGGGGATCGCCGGCTGGACTTTCCAGCCCACGATCACGCCGGCGAATAAGACCAGCGAGACAACCGCCAGCAAGCTGGAGCCCGTGACAAAGAACGCCCAAGATGTCTCCCGTTGCCACTGAAAGTTGAGCAGCGCAGTCGTCTCCCGTGACCCCGTGACCAACAGCGCGAAACTCCCCGGCAGCAGCAACTTGGTCTTCGGATCGATCGGCTGAAAGCCGTGCCGGCCAGCGGGAATCCAGACGCCAAAGATGTCATTCGGGGAATCGTCGAAAATCCCCGGCTGCACATCGCGCTCGGCAAGGGGAGTTTGGGCATAAGCTTCGCGCCCCTGAATGGGCAGATAGACGTAATAGCCCGCGCTGTCTCCGAGTGGTCCGGCACCGGGAGAGAGATTACTGAGAGAGAGCGGAGTATCGGTCGCCGCTGCGATCGGCTCGCGATTGAAAAGCGGCTGGGAGGCATCCAGCGAGCTTCGGGAAATCGAAACGTACGTGAGCGGACCTTCGCTATCCGGGACGAAGTTCCCCCAGACGGACTTGGAAAACGTCAGTCTCGCGCGGCCGCAGAGGCCGTAGCCAATCAGGCCGAATGACAGCAGGACCAACAGCAGCAGGAACCAGCGCGCCATGGCTAACACTCGCACCAAGTAGTTTCCGGGAATCCGGAAAGGCCACTCTATGACTGGTTAGTTTACCCCAGCGTCAGTAGCAAATCCCCTGCTTCGACTCGGCTGCCGGGCTTGACGAGGATTTTCTCGACCACGCCGGAGACTTCGCTGCTGATAGTGGTTTCCATTTTCATGGCCTCCAGGGTGAACAGCTTCTGCCCCTTGGCGATCTTGTCGCCAGTCTTGACAGCGACGGTGACGACCATGCCGGGCATGTTCGCGCCGACTTCCTTGGGGTTAGCGCTGTCGGCTTGCAAGCGCTTGACCGCTGTGGCTTCCAGGGAATGGTCGGCAATGGTGACGTCCCGTGGCTGGCCGTTGAGCTCGAAAAAGACGCTGCGCGTGCCATCGGCGTGTGGATCGCTGATGGTCAGGAATTTTATCACCAGCGTTTTGCCTTCCTCAATCTCGGCCGTGAATTCTTCGCCAATCTCCTGGCCATAAAAGAAGATCGGCGTGGGAAACATGCTGGTGTCCGAATACTTTTTCTGGTGAGCGGCGAACTCCTCAAACACCTTGGGATAGAGCAGATACGAAAGCACATCGGTGCGACTGGCCTTGCGCCCGGTAAGCGCCGCCACTTTCTCGCCGGCCGCGGAGAAATCCGCGGGGGGGAGCGAGGCACCGGGGCGTCCCCTGATAAACGTCCGCTCCTTGAGGATTCGCTTTTGCACCGCTTTGGGAAAACCTCCCGGCGGATGCCCCATCATGCCGCTGAGCAGGTCGATGACCGATTCGGGGAAGGCCAGCTCGCGGTCCCCTTCCACAATGTCCGTGGCGGAAAGGTTGTTGGCGACCATGAACAGGGCCATGTCCCCGACCGCCTTGCTGGTCGGCGTCACCTTGACGATATCGCCGAATAGCTCGTTGACCTGGGCATAGACTTTGCAAATGCGGCTCCACTGGTCGGACAGGCCCAAGGCCCGCGCCTGCTGATAAAGATTGGTGTACTGGCCGCCGGGCCTCTCGTGGCGATAAAGTTCGGCGGTCGCGGGGAGCATGACGCTTTCAAACGGCGTATAGAACTCGCGCACCGCCTGCCAGTAATCCGATATCTCGCTGAGCCGCTCCGCCACCAGGCCGGATTCGCGCTTGGTAAAGCGGAGCCCTTCGACAATCGCATTCAGGTTCGCCTGGCTGGTGCCGCCGCTCATGGCGGCCATCGCGCCGTCGGCGATATCCAGCTTCATCTCGGCCCCTTTGAGAATGCTGGCGGCCTGCATGCCGGCTGTGTCGTGCGTGTGAAAGTGGATGGGGATGCCAATTTCCTGCTTCAGCGTTTTGACCAGCAGCTCGGCCGCGTAAGGCTTGCACAGGCCGGCCATATCCTTGATGCACAGGATGTGGGCCCCCAGTTTTTCCAGTTCCTTGGCCAGGTCCACGTAGTACTTAAGGTCGTATTTGCTCCGCTGGGGATTGAGGATGTCTCCCGTGTAACAGATGGCCGGCTCGCAGAGGCCGCCGGCCTTTTGCACGGCTTCCATGGCGACCTTCATGTTCGGTACCCAGTTGAGGGCGTCGAAGATGCGGAAAATGTCCATCCCCGCGGCGTGCGCTTCCTGGCAAAACTCCTTCACGATGTTGTCGGGATAGCTCGCATAGCCGACGGCGTTCGACGCCCGAAAGAGCATCTGGAACAGGATGTTCGGAATCTTCTCCCGCATGTCCGCCAGCCGTTGCCAGGGACACTCCTTGAGAAAGCGAAGCGACGTATCAAACGTGGCACCGCCCCACATCTCCAGCGAAAACAGGCCCGCGGCATTGTGGGCATAGACCTCGGCGATGTTGAGCAGGTCCTTCGTCCGCATCCGCGTGGCGAGCAGCGACTGGTGCGCATCCCGAAAGGTCGTATCGGTCAGAAAAAGCTGCTTTTGTTTGGTAATCCACTCGCTGAACTTTTCGGGCCCCAATTCCTTCAGTCGGTCGCGCGTTCCGGGAGGAGGGCTACCCGGGATGCTGGCGGACTTCACGATCTCGGGGATTGGCGCGGGGGTGCGGCGGGCGGGGCGTGGCAGTCCCTTCACGAGCGGGTTGCCGTTGACGAGGACCTCGCCGATATAGGAAAGCAGTTTGGTGGCTCGGTTCTGCCGCCGTGGCAGGTGGAACAACTCGGGAGTTTCGTCGATAAAGCGAGTGGTGACTTCCCCCGCCAGAAACGCGGGATGCGTGATGAGCTTGATCAGGAACTGGATGTTCGTCTTTACGCCCCGCACGCGGAACTCTTGCAAGCACCGCTCCATCCGGCGGCCGGCGTCGATAAACCGCCTTCCCCGGGCGCTCACTTTCACCAGCAGCGAATCATAAAACGGATTGACCGTGGCTCCGCTAAAGGCCGAACCGGCGTCGAGCCGAATCCCCATGCCGCTGGCGGAGCGATAGTGGGCGATGCGGCCATAATCGGGCATGAAATTGTTTGTCGGGTCCTCTGTCGTCACCCGGCACTGCAGCGCGTAGCCGTTGGTGCGGATGGCGTCCTGCGAGGGAAGACCAATTTCCGGGTCCGACAGGGGCATCCCTTGGGAGACAAGGATTTGCGATTTGACGATATCCACTCCGGTCACTTCTTCCGTGACCGTGTGCTCGACCTGAATCCGCGGGTTGACTTCGATGAAGAAGAACTTGTTGGTCTCTCGATCGACCAGGAATTCCACGGTGCCGGCATTCTCGTATTTCACCGCGCGGCCAATGTCGAGCGCGGCATCGAGCAACTGCTGGCGGACAACAGGGTCGAGCGACGGAGCGGGGGCGATTTCCACTACCTTTTGATGACGCCGCTGGACCGAACAATCCCGCTCGTAAAGATGGACCAGGTTGCCATGCTTGTCCCCCAGTAGCTGGACCTCGATGTGGCTCGCCTTGGTAATGAACTTCTCAATGAATACGTCCGGGCTGCCGAAGGCGGACAGCGATTCGCGCTGGGCCTGCTCAAAGGACGAGGCAAATTCCTTCTCGCTCTTCACCACCCGCATGCCGCGGCCGCCCCCCCCTTTGGCCGCCTTGAGAATGATGGGAAAGCCAAGCTTCGCGGCAATCTTCTTTCCCTCGTCGACGTTCTTGATGGCGTCACTGCCGCCGAGAACGGGAACATTCACTTTTTGAGCGATGTTGCGGGCAAAAGTCTTGTCGCCTAGATTCACCAGGGCATCGACATGCGGACCGACAAAAATGATCCCCGCTTCGTTGCAGGCCCGGCAGAGGTCCGGATTCTCCGACATGAAGCCGTAGCCCGGAT
>SXGT01401141.1_pt1 | contig 28795 bp, 15 predicted proteins | sample 3176221 | NCBI WGS metagenome assembly SXGT01 (sample SAMN11356862, study PRJNA531348) | freshwater metagenome | isolation source: freshwater sample F1-120 | place: China: Fuxian Lake, Yuxi | collected 2017-12-25 | reverse complement strand
GTGTGGGCCGCCTCGAAGAGCCCGCGCTTGTTGCCGGTAGCACCCGTGAAGGCCCCCTTCACATGCCCGAAGAGCTCGCTCTCGAGCAGCGTCTCGCTGAGCGCGCTGCAGTTGATGACCACGAACGGCTTGTCGCGCCGGGGGCTGCGGTAGTGAATCGCCCGCGCCACGAGCTCCTTTCCGGTGCCGGACTCACCCTGGATGAGCACGGTCGACGCGCTGTACGAGACCGACTCGACGAGCTCGAAGACGTCCCGCATCGAGTCGGACTTGCCGACCATGTCCTCGTAGCGGTCACGGATCTCGAGCGCGCTCTCCAGCTGCCGGATCCGGTCCTGACCCCGCTTCCGCTCCACGGCGCGGCGCACGACGTTGCTCACGTGGTCGATGCTCTCGAACGGCTTCGTGAGGAAGTCGTAGGCACCCTCTTTAATGGAGCGGAGGGCCGTGGGCACCGTCGCGAACGCGGTCATCATCACCACGATGAGGTCCGGGCGGTGACGATGGAGCACCGCGAGCAGCTCCAGCCCGGTCATCCCAGTCATCTGGATGTCGAGCAGCACCACATCGACTTGCGCCTCGGACAACACCACGAGCGCGTCCTCGGCCGAGTCCGCGGTCAGCACCCGGTGACCTCCGCGGGCCACGATGGTCTTCACGGCGCGCTGCATGGCGGCGTCGTCGTCCACGACCAGTACGGAACCGACCAGACCGGGGACGACCTCTCCCTGCGGGGCGGTCTCCAGCGCCTCGGCGGGGCGGACCGGCTTCGGCGACGTGTCGTTCACCCACGCGGGGCGGAGGTGGTCGTATCGACCTTGAGTGGCGCTCATGGGTGTGCTCCCGCGTGCTGGGTGGGGGAAGTGGTGCTGGGGAGGGAGGCCGTCCCCGGCCAGGGCAGAGACACCGTGAAGGCGGTGTACTCCCCCGGACGGCTCTCGACCCCGATGGTCCCGCCGTGGTCTTTGACGATGCCGTAGATGATCGTGAGGCCGAGCCCGGTCCCCTTGCCCTCTGGCTTCGTTGTGAAGAAGGGCTCGAACACGGTGTCGACGTAGCGGGGGTCGATGCCAGGCCCGTCGTCCGAGACGCGGAGCCTCACCTCGACCCCTTCTGTGGCCTCGATGGTCACGGTGATTGTGCCCGCGCGGCCCTCCAGGGCCTGATACGCGTTGGACAGGAGGTTCAGCGCCACCTGCTCGAGCTGGTTCGCGTCGCCGGTCACGGGCGGCACGTCCGGCGATACGATCCGGACGAGCTTTACTGCGGCGCGCTTGTACTGCGTGCCCAACAGGAACGCGGCGTGGTCCACGACGGCGCTGAGCGAGACCGGACCGCGCTCTGCGCGGCTAGGGCGTGAATAGTCGAGCAGGCCGCGGACGATCCGCTGGCATCGGTGGGTGCTCTGCTCGATCTCGGTCAGGTACTCGTGGAGCGGGCCGCCCGGCGGAACGTCGAGCAGGGCGAGCTGGGCGAAGGCCTGAATCGCCCCGAGCGGGTTGTTGATCTCGTGGGCGACGCCGCCGGCCAGAGTGCCCACCGCGGCCATCTTCTCGCTCTGCAGCAGCTTGCGCTGGAGCGCCTTCTCACCCGTGATGTCGCGGTAGTGACAAACGACCTGTCGCGCTCCCGCGTCGGAGGTGTCGTCGGTGGGCATCGGGAAGGCGCTCACCCGGTAGACACGGCCGGTCTGCGCGTCAGCCAGCTCCGCCTCGGCGGGGGCGCTGGCGGCGAGGGCCCGCAGCGCCGGGCAGCCTTCGCAGGCCGCGTCGCGCCCGAAGAGCACCTCGTAGCACCGGCGCCCTGCCGTGCGGCGAACGTCCACCCCAGCGGCGCCGGCGTGGGCGAGGTTCGTCCGCACCACCGCCAGGTCCTCGTTGATGATCGCGAGCGGGTCGTGGATGGAGTCGAACGTGACCTCCCACGTCCGCTTGGCGCGCATGAGGAGGCGGGTGCGCTCCACCACGCGCTCCTCGAGGGTCTCCGGGGTTGAGGCCAGGAGGCTCCGCTCGGGTTCTTCGGAGGAGTTGAAGCTGTGGGATGCGGCGTTCACGCCTGGGGTGAACGTGACCCACTGGGTGGGGTTTAGCGCGAATTCACCGGAGCGCGGGAGCGCGGAGGTGAACGGGCCGGGGAGCTCTCATGCACCGGCCCCAGCAGGAAGTGCTGGGCTGACCTCGTGGGTCAGCGCGGACCGCCCCCTATCGGTGTCGCCGCTGCCGGAGGAGCGAGATGGCCACGAGCGCGGCGGCGACCCAGGCTACATTGAACGCCGTCTCGGCCTGCACGACGCGCCCGTTGACCTCGAGGTAGGCGCCGATGCTCGCCGCGCCCACCCCGACCACCGTGAACACCAGCTGCCGCCCTACGGCCAGCACCTCCGGCGCGTACCGATCGAGGCCCACGATCCGAAGCTCGAGGCGCCCCGTGTTGGCCTTGGCCAGCAGCTTGGAGATGTCGGCCGGGAGGCCCAGCGCCCGAATGACTGCGTCTTTCCCGGTCTCGAGCGCGAAGGCGCTCCAGTCTGTGTCTTCTCCCATCACGAAGTCGCGGAGATAGGGGCGGAGCAGCTCCATGGGGCGGATGGAGGGGTCGAGGTGAGTGCAGAGCCCCGTGAGGAGCAGGACGGTCCGCTCGAGCAGGATCCACTGGCGGGGGATGCGGAACGCAGACGACAGCTCCCCGAGCCCGATGTCCATCTGGCGCAGCGCGAGGAGGTGCTCCATGCCGCGCTCGGGATCGATCCGGATGTCGCTGAGGTTCAGCGACTCGAGCGTGACCGACTCGCGGAAGCGCTCGTGGAAATACGCCACGACCCGGTCGAACACCTCGGAGTCGGCGGTCTGGGCGATGAACCCGAGCTCCTTCAGGGCGGACGCGATGCGCACCGTGTCCTGGTTCAGCACGCCCTGGAGGAAGTGCGCGATGCCGAGGCGCATTGCGGGGCTTACGGCGGCGACCGCGCCGAAGTCGAGCAACGTGACGGTCCCGTCGGCACCGACGAGCACGTTCCCCGGGTGCGGATCGGCATGGTAGAAGCCGTCCTCGAAGATCTGGCGGCAGTAGACGGCCACGAGGCGGCGCGCCACATCACGGCGGTCGATGGACAACTCGTCCAGCCGATGCGTGTTCGAGACCTTCACGCCGTCGATGAACTCGGTGGTGAGCACCCGGCGCGTGGAGAGTTCCGGGAAGACCTCGGGGATGTAGACGCGCTCCTCCGGGTGCTTGTTGACGCTCACCCGGATGGTGTCCATGTGGCGGGCCTCCGCCTCGAAGTCGAGCTCCGACAGCAACATCTCGGAGACCTCCTTGTGGATGAGGTCGAAGCCTTGCGCTGGGTAAAACCAGGAGACCAGGCGCAGGATCATCCGAAATGTGCGGAGGTCCTCCCGAACCATCGCGTCGATATCCGGGTACTGCACCTTCACGGCCACTCGGCGACCGGCGTGGGTGGTGGCGAAGTGCACCTGAGAGATGCTCGCGGCCGCGACAGGGGTGTGGTCGAAGGTGGCGAAGACCTCGTCGGGGTCCTTCTGGAACTCCGCGCGGAAGCGGTCGCGGATGGCCTCGTACGGGCGGGCCGGCACCGCGTCCTGCAGGGTCTCGAGCTCGCTGCGGAACTCCTCCGGGAGGAAGTTCGTGAGCGTGGAGAAGGTCTGCCCGACCTTGATGAACACTCCCTGGAGGCGAACGATCGTGCGCCGTATCCGCTGGGCGTTACGCACGTGTAGCCGGCGGAGGTGCTCCTCGTGGGCCGCCTGGCTGCGAAACGCTCCGACGAAGCGCGCCCACGAATACGAGCATAGGACGACCAGCGTGACCCAATACGCTCGGATGAAGCGCGGGCCGCGGACGGTGGCGGTGGGCGCGGACACGCGGGCGTTCTACCGCGAGCCCTACTGCCTTGTCACGGCGGCGTTGTTGGCGCGCGGTGGCGATGGGCTATGCTGAACCCCATGAGCCAGACCCCGCGCGACCCTCACGAGACCGACGACGACTCCTTGGCCTTCGAGGTTTTGAAGCGCGCCTTGGAGGCGGGCAAGCGGACGGTGCGCAGCAACCGCGAGAAGCTCGAGCACATCGCGCAAGAGATCCTGAACAACGACAAAGTCGAGGCCGTCGGCGGGGCCCTGAACGGGCTCCGCGAGGACGCCGCGCGGATCTTTGGGCGTGAGCTGGCGCGTTACTTCGATCGGCTGGACCTCACGGATGCGCTGGTGAAGGTGCTCACCTCGATCAGCCTCGAGCTGAAGACGGAGATCCGCTTCATCCCCAACGACAAGAAGCTCGTCAAACCCGACATCAAGTCCTCGGTGTCCGTGAAGGGCGCTGACGATTGACGCCTCCCGGATGCGCCCCTGAGGGCTCGGCGCAGGAGGCTCGCGGCCCGAGTACGCCGATTCTCTTCATCCTGGAGTTTGGCGAGGCGCTCCACCGCGTCGGGACGCCTGCTCACCGGCTGGAGACCGCGCTCGAGCGCGTGTCCGAACTCTTCGGCCTCGAGGGTCAGTTTTTCACCACGCCCACCTCCATCATCGCGTCGTTCGGACCGGTGGGCGCGCAACAGACCTCGCTCATCCGGCTCCAGCCTGGGACCGTGGACCTCGGCCGCTTGGCGCGGGTGGACGAGATCGTCAACGGCGTCATCGCGCGGACCCTGTCGCTCGAGGTGGGGATCGCGGCGATCCGCGGCGTCATGGCGGCGCCGCGCACGGCATCCCCCCTGGTCCTGCTCCTCGCGAGCACGGTCGCCGCTGCAACGGGAGCGCGGTTCTTCGGGGGCGGCTACAGGGAGATGGCGGTGGGTTCGGCGGTGGGCGCGCTGGTCGCGCTGCTCGAGCGGCTCATGTCGCGCGTGGGTGAAGCGGGCTCGGGCGTCTACGTGTCGATGGCCTCGGCGCTGGTCGCGTTCTCGGCCGCCCTGGCAGCCCACCTCATCCCCGGTGTTTCGGGGCCGGTGCTCGTGCTCGCGGGCGTGCTCCCGCTGCTACCGGGGCTCACGCTCACCACCGCGATGACGGAGCTCTCCACCCGGCACCTCCTCGCCGGGACCGCGCGCCTCACGGGCGCAGGCGTGACCTTCGTCCAGCTGGCCTTCGGTGTGGCGATCGGCGCATCACTCGGTCAGCGCTGGCCGGCCACCGTGGGGCCGGTCTCCGCGGAGCTGCCCGCCTGGCTCGACGTGGTGATCCTGGGCGTCAGCTCCATGTCGTACGCGCTCTTGTTGGGCGCGCTCCGCCGGGACACCTGGCTGGTCGTGGTCATGGGGTACCTCGCGTTCTACACAGCGGGCGCGGCGTCGCGGGCGTTTGGGCCCGAGCTCGGGGCGTTCGTGGGCGCTTTCACCGTGGGGGCAGTGGCCAACGGGGTCTCGGCGGTCTTGGGGCGCCCGGCGACCGTCCTGGTCGTCCCGGGGATCCTGCTCCTGGTGCCGGGGAGCGTGGGGTTCCGCGGGGTGTTCTCTCTGTTACAGCACGACGCAGACGCAGGCGTGAACATGGCGTTCAGGGCGGCGCTCACGGCGGTGGCGCTGGTGGCGGGGCTGCTCTTCGCGCACACGATCGTCCGCCCGCGCAAGGTGCTCTGAGGCGGGCCGGCGGGGCTGGCGCGTCAGGGTTTGCTGCTGTCGGCCTCGCAGCCCTCCGGCCCAGGCGCCTCGAGCCACAAGACCGTGAGCTCGAACAGCAGCCCCCCGCGGCCGCGCGCAGCGTCGAGCCGCGTTGGGCTGACCTCGAAGTCCAGCGTGTGGCGCCCCGCCGAGAGCGCCTCGAGCGGGAGCGTCGCGGGGATCGACGGGTCGCCGGAGAGAAGCGCGACCGGCACGTTGTCCAGATGTACTGACACACGCTCGTCGGCCGACACGGAGAGCGTGGCCTCCACCTCCCGGGCCGACACGGGCAGCCCGAACGGCAGGGAGAAGCGGTGGGCGCCCGTCGCGGGGAGGAGCCCGTCGCTCGCGGCAGACATCCAGACGCCGGGCGCAAGCGCGCGCGCGGCAAGCGACCAGCTGCGCGGGAGCGTCTCCACCGCTTGCGCGGCGTCGCCCCCCTCCGAGAGGAGCGGCACGGAGCCCGACAACAGCGTCTCGGCGCGTGCGCAGGCGCAGTCCTCGTCGACGATCTCGTCGCAGTCGTCGTCGGCGCCGTTGCACACCTCCGGTGGCGCCGCCCCACCGCGGCACTCTCCCGCCACGCATTGCTCGTCGCGCGTACATGGGTCCGCGTCGTCACACGAGCCGTGCGAGAGAGCGTGCGCGCAGCCGCCGAACGGCGAGCAGAGGTCGACGGTGCAAGGGTTCTCGTCGTCGCAGTCGGTGGGCTCCAGCCCCGAGCACTCTCCTGCCTGACAGAGATCCCGGGCCGTGCATGGGTCACCGTCGTCACACGGGATGCCGTCCTCCAGCGGCGCGTGCGCGCAGTCGGGCCCCAAAGCGGCGACCAGCGGCATGTCCGTCGTACAGGGGTCCCCGTCATCGCACGGCTTCGCAGGAGCGGGTGCCACGCTCGTCGTGGGCGCGCCCTCCACGCAGTCGAGCCGATCATCACTGACCACACCGCACGCCTTCCCAATCGCCGCGCACGGGAGCACCTCGAGCCCGAGCGGGGTGCACCGGAGTAAGGATCCACCGGCGCATGCGCCGGAGGCGGGAATATCGCAGGCCGATGCGAGGCTCTCTGGAGCAGCACGCGCCTCGCGATGCATCACGCGGGGCTCCCGCGTTGGCCACGCGAGGTCCATCGAGCACCCGGCCAGCAGGACCAGCAGCGTTCTGGCGGTGCGCATCACGGCTCGGTTAGGGTTCACGGGCATGCGTACCTTCATCGTGACATTCGCGCTCTCGATTCAGGCGGGGCTCATCGCCTGCTCCGAGGGCCCGGTGGCTGCGGCAGGCCCGGGCCGCACGTTCACCGTGCAGTTCACCTTGCCGCCCGCAGCCACAGCGGGAGACGCGGTGCGGATCGGGGAGGCGGTGGTCGGTCGCGTGGTGTCGGTATCGCCAATCGCCCCGGAGGATCCCGAGGGCGTGCCCACCGTGGGGGTGCAGATCTTCATCCCGGACGACGCCCTTGCGCAGCCCACCGAGGCCACCTACGGCGTCATGGCCACCCCGTGGATCGGGCCGCGCTCGGTGGAGCTGGTGATCGTGGACCCTGAGACCCCTCGTCTTGCCGACGGCGCCGCGCTCCCGGGCGTGGGGAGCGCCGTCGAGCGGGTCGCGGTGGAGTCGCGGCTCCGAGCCACCGCTGCCTACCGGCAGGCTCAGCGTTCGTTGGAGTCGGTCACGTCCCTTGAGACGGAGCTGCGGGAGCCGCTCGAGGAGGGCGCGCGAGCCGCCGGCCAGAAGCTCCGAGAGCTTGGGAAGCAGTCTGGCGACGCCGCCAAGGACGCGCTAGGCGAGGCGCGAGAGGCCGCCGGCGAGGCCCTCGATGCGGCCGGCGCCGCAGTGCGCACCGTCAAGGAGCAGGCGCGAGAGGGCCTCGATGACGCGGCCGCGGCGACGTCCGCCGCGGGAGAGGCCGCGGTCCGCGAGGGGCGCGAGGCGCTCAAGGGCGCGAAGCGGCTCGGGGTTCAGCTCATCGAGGAGCTCAAGCAGTGAGCGTGATGCTGGTGATCTCCGCTGGCGCGAGGATTCGCAGCGGTGGTCCCCAGAAGCCGGTGCCTCGCGACACGTAGATCTGAGTGTCGGCGTTGTGCTGGTGGAGGCCTGCGTTGTAGGGGTGCACCAGCGCACCGATCGCCGTGACCGGGAAGAACTGGCCGCCGTGGGTGTGGCCGGAGAGCTGGAGCCCCACACCCTGCGCGGCGGCCTCTTTGATCGGGTTTGGGCGGTGCGCCAAGAGGAGCAGCGCGTCCTCGGGTCGTCGTCCCGCCAGCGCGCGCCCCAGGTCGGGAGCGTGCGCGGGCACGAACATCCCAGCCTGCTTGTCGGTGATCCCGGCCAGCGTGAAGCGAGCGCCGGCGTCGCCGATGCGAACGTGCTCGTTGAGCAGCGTGCGCACTCCGAGCTTCTGCAGGAAGGCCACCCAGTCCTCTGCGCCCGAGTAGTACTCGTGATTGCCGGTGACGAAGTAGGTGCCGAAGCGGGACTGCAGCTTCGCGAGCCGCGCCACGTCCGCTCCGATGAGGCTGGTGGACCCGTCCACGAGGTCGCCCGTGATCACCACGAGGTCGGGCTTCTCGGCGTTGACCTTCTCAACCACGCCCTCGAGGAAGCGCCCGTCGAGGAGCGGGCCGATATGTACATCCGTGAGCTGGACCACCTTGAGACCGTCCAGCGCCTTCGGCAGCCGCGGGAGCGCCACCGGGAACCGCACGACGTCGATCTCGCCGAGCGCGTTGCGCGTCCCGATCGCGAAGACTCCGCCCGCAGTCACCGCGGAGGCGCCGGCCACCGCCCGAGCGAGGAACGTCCGCCGGTCCGGCTCCGGCGCGGGCCCCGCGACGAGCGTGGGCGTGACCTCGGGGCGGCGGAGCTTGCGGCTGAGCCAGCGCGCAAGGTCGGCGGCGAACAGAACCAGCAGGGCGAACACCACGAAGCCCATCCAAGAGAACGCTACGATGGCCAACGGCTGGGAGACGCCGCGGCCCAAGAGGCGCCCGAGCACCATGGCGAGGGGCACCACGCCACCGAGGGCGAACAGGCCGATGGTCGCGGCGCGGCGAGTGCTCCCGGTGAGCTCTGTGTCGCGCACCCACCGCCGCCACAGATACCGGTGGACGACGAAGAGGAGGACCGAGAGGACCACCGCCATCGTGGTGTAGAAGAGGATGCGCATCGGCGGAGCATAGGGCAGGGCGGACACGCGGCAAGCGGCGCTCCCCGGACCAACGGGGGTAGAAACGCACGGAAACACTCTCCCGGCGTTGAAAGCCCTCCCGTCATCGTGTTAGGCCTCGGTTTCGTGGTGCTGGGGAGGCGAAGGCGTGGCCCTTTCGATCTTTAAGTCAGAGAAGGACAAGCTGCTGGATCGCGTGAAGAAGCGCGACTGGAAGAGCGCGGACGAGCAGCGCGAGGTGTTCCGCGCGCTGTCCGACCAGAACCTCAAGATCAACGACGTGTTGCCGCTCCTCGCGGAGGCGGACCGCATGATCCGCGCGGCCGCCACGGAGATCATCCTCCGCCACAAGATGGAGGGGACGGGCGCCGCGATCCTGAAGGAGCTGGGCAGCGATGTGGGCGGCGCCGCCCGCAGCTACCTTCTCAGCATCCTCCCCCGCCTCGACGACCCCTCCATCCTAGAGCGGCTCGAGCGCATGCTCGGCGACAAGAGTCCGAAGGAGCGGGACCTTGCCGTCGAGGCTACGCTCGCCTTCAGCTCCGACCGCATCCAGAAGCTGCTGGGCATTCTCCTCGAGCACGAGAGCCGTGAGTACCGGTATCGCGCCCTGCAAAAGCTGCTGGGAGAGCGCGCGGAGGGAGAGCCCCTGAAGCCGATGGCGATCCAGTGGGTGAAGAGGCTCGTCGCCGACAAGGACGAGCGGATCCGCGTGCGGTGTATTCAGGCCCTGGGCGAGCGACCGGACGGCGAGATCGTCGAGATCTTCCTCGAGCGGTTGCCGCACGAGGAATACAACGTGCGCACCGCCATCGTGAGGGCCCTGGACGAGGCCACGAACGTGAAGGGTAACGACCTCACCGAGAAGCTGATGGGCATGTTGTCGCAGGACGACGACCAGGTGCGCTCCGTCGCGCTCCGGCTGCTCACGAAGACGGGCAGCCTTCGCGATGTGGTGCGGAAGATCCTCCTCATGACCGGCGAGCTCATGGGGTGGATGCGCGAGCGCCTCGTCAGCACGATCAAGGAGTTTGGCGACGACCTCGTGAAGCCCATCGTCGAGCTCCTCGACCACGAAGACAACGAGGTCCGCAAGAAGGCGCTCATCTTCCTGAACGACTTCGAGACACCGGCACTCGTCGATCCGGTGTGCCGGATCATGCGGAACCCGCAGTCCGACTGGTGGATCAAGGCGATCGCAATGGACATCCTCGGGCGCATCGGGGACGAGCGCGCCGTGGACCCGCTGGTCGCCGAGCTCGAGTCGGTCGATTCGCGGTGGTCGGCTGTGGAGTCCCTCTCCCGCATCGGCTCGAAGCGCTCCCTCGCGCCCATCGCCAAGCTCCTCGGTGACAAGGCCCCCGAAGTCCGCAAGCAGGTGATTGGCGCGCTCGAGCTCTTCAACGACCCTCGGGCGCTCCCACTTCTGCAAAAGAGCATGGAGAAGGACCCAGAGGTCGACGTGCGCGAGCGCGCCTTGGCTGCTTACAAGGTCATCAGCGAGAAGCACCACCAGAGCGTGGACGAGAAGGCCCTCCGCTCGGCGTTCGGCTACGGCTCATCGGAGAAGCAGCTCGACAAGCTCCTGATCGACATCCGTCGCATGGGCGCCAGCGACCTGCACGTCGACCCCACCTCGTCCCCGATGATCCGGCAGTTCGGGCAGCTGCGGCGGCTCGACGAGATCGCCATGGACCCCGAGAAGGCCGAGAAGATCCTCCTGGAGGCGCTGGACTCGAAGCAGAAGGAGCGCTTCGAGAGGGACCGGCAGGTCGACTTCTGTTACTCGCTGCCTGGCGTAGGCCGGTATCGGTCCAACGTCTTCAAGCAGCGCCTCGGGGTCTCCGGCGTGTTCCGCGTGATCCCGAACGAGCTCCCCACCTTCCTCGACACCGGGCTGCCCAACCACCTCACGGACATCGTGAACTACCACCAAGGGATGGTGCTGATCACGGGCCCTGCCGGCTCCGGGAAGTCCACCACGCTTGCCGCGCTGGTGAACCTCATCAACGAGAAGAAGACCGACCACGTCCTCACGTTGGAGGACCCGATCGAGTTCGTTCACCCGTTCAAGAGCTCGCTCGTGAATCAGCGGGAGATCGGCAAGCACTCGAAGACCTTTGCCTCGGCTCTGCGCGCCGCGCTCCGCGAAGACCCCGACGTCATCGTGGTGGGTGAGCTCCGAGACACCGAGACCATGGTGCTGGCCATGACCGCCGCGGAGACGGGCCACCTCGTCATCGGGACGCTCAACACCACCAGCGCCGTAAAGACGATCTCGCGCCTCATCGGCGCCTTCCCCCCGAAAGAGCAGCCCTCCGTCCGGATGGCGCTGTCCGAGTCGCTGAAGATCATCACCAGCCAGACGCTGCTCCCGCAGGCCGACGGCAAGGGGCGCGTGGCCTGTCACGAGGTGCTGATGGTGGCGGGCCCCGTCCGGAACCTCATCCGAGACGACAAGGTCGACCACATCCCCTCTGCGATGACCGTGGGCAAGGAGATCGGGATGCAGACGGTCGATATGGCGCTGAATGTCCTCCTCGAACGGAAGCTCATCTCTCCAGAGACCGCTTATCGGCGTGCAGAGAAAAAAGACACCTTCGAGGCGCTCGTCTCGAGAGAGTTCCTGGAAGGACAGGCCTGATGCCGCGCATCGACAACTTCCTCCGCCTCATGCAGGAGCGCGGCGCGTCGGACCTCCACTTCGTCGTGGGTCAGCCGCCGTGCTTCCGGCTCTCTGGCAGCATCGAGCCCATTCGCTACAAGTCCCTCTCCGCAGTGGACTTCGAGATGTTCCTCGGCGAGGTCACGCCCAAACACATCTGGGAGCACTACAAGGGCTGCGGTGACGCCGACTACGCCTACGAGTGCCCCGGCGTGGCCCGCTTCCGCGTGAACCTCTTCACGCAAGAGCGGGGGTTGGGCGCAGTGTTCCGAATCATCCCGACCAAGCTCCTCACCATGGAGCAGCTCGGGCTCCCGGAGTCGTGCCAGAAGCTGGTGGCGCTCGAACGCGGCCTCTGCCTCGTCACGGGGCCCACGGGATCCGGCAAGTCCACCACGCTCTCGGCGATCATCAACAAGATGAACGAGACGAGGCGCCTCCACATCATCACGATCGAGGACCCGATCGAGGTCGTTCACCCGCACAAGCAGAGCCTCATCACGCAACGCGAGGTCGGCGCCAGCGCCATCAGCTTCGCCTCGGGCCTCCGCGCCGCGCTCCGTGAAGACCCCGACATCGTCCTCGTGGGCGAGATGCGAGACCTCGAGACGATCTCGCTGGCTCTGGCCGCCGCGGAGACCGGACTCTTGGTCTTCGGCACACTCCACACGAACAGCGCGGCGAAGACGGTCGACCGCGTCATCAACGTGTTCCCCACCGATGAGCAGGACTCCGTGCGCGGCATCATCGCGGGCACGCTCTCGTGCGTGCTGGCGCAGCAGCTGCTGAAACGCAAGAAGGGAGGGCGCGTCGCTGCGCTCGAGATCATGTTCGGCAACCCGGCGATGGGGAACATCATCCGCGAGGGAAAGACCCATCAGCTCACGAACATGATCCGCGCCGGCAAGCGACAGGGCATGGTCACCATGGACGATAGCCTCGAACGGCTGGTGAAGGAGGACGTGATCACCCCCGAAGCGGCATACGAGAAGTGCATCGACAAGAAGGAGTTCAAGAAGCGCATGCTCACCCTCGGGCACCAGGTCGGCGCCAGTGACGACGACCCCGAGGAGATGGAGAAGATGCTGAACGAAGTGCTCGGTGTGGGTAAGTCATGATCCGGCGCAGCCTGGTCACGTGCCTCGTGCTGGTGGCTGCGTGCGCGGAAGATGATGGCGGCTCGGCCACGAGCCCAGACGTGGGCGGAGACGTCAGCGTCGGGGAGGTCTCCGCGGCCGACACGGATGATCCGTTGGTCGATGCGGCGCCTTCTGTGGACGACGTTGCGTCTCCCGATCTGGCCGGCGGCGTGGACCTCGTAGCTCCCCCTGACGAGGGCCCTGTCACGACCAACGACGCGAACGCGGAGCCCGACGTCGAGGACGCCTCCACCCCTGAGGACGCCGCGCCCGGCGACGTGGGCCAGCCCGCTGACGCCGGCCCCGAGGACGTCGCGCAGCCGGAAGACACGGCCGCTCCGTCGCTGCCCCCCGACTTCGGCGAGCCCCCTGCCGCCCTCACCTCGCTGTCCGAGCTGCCGGGGAGCTTCGCGGAGGGCGTCGCTTCCGGCGATCCCGCGAACGATGGCGCCGTGGTCTGGACGCGTTATCTGGGGCCGGGGGCACTGACGCTCGAGGTCTACGAGGACGGCGTGAACACGCCCGCCAAGACCGTGGCCGTCGCGCCGAGCGACGACGGCGTGGTGCAGGTGGTGCTCGACACGCTGAAGCCGGACGAGAGGTACTTCTTCGCGTTCGTGGTCTCGGGCGGCCAGAGCGGGCGGAGCCCCATCGGACGGTTCCGCACGGCGCCTCCGCCGGACGCTGCCGTGCCCGTGCGTATCGCGCACACCGGCGACGCCAAAGACAGCTACATGCCCTACGTGATGGGCGACGAGATCGCGCTCGAGCCCGGCCTCGCGTTCTGGATCTTCAACGGCGATACGGTGTACGCGGACGGGTCGGACTCGCTCGAGGACTATCGCGAACACTATCGCGTCAACTGGAAGGACCCGAGCCTCCACGGGCTCCGTGCCGCTTCGGCGTACACCCACACCTGGGACGACCACGAGTTCGAGAACAACTTCCTCCCTTGGGAGTTCCCGCTCCTCAACGAGGCGCGGCAGGCCTACTTCGAGTACCACCCCACGCGGCGCTCCACCGAAGACCCGAACCGGCTCTGGCGCAGCATCCGATGGGGGAGCACGGTCGAGGTGCTGGTGCTCGACTGCCGGACGGAGCGCTCGGCCGACAAGCTTCAGTACCTCTCAGAGGAGCAGATGAGCTGGCTCGAGAGCCGCCTCCTCGACACCAGCACGGTGTTCAAGCTCATCGTCACCTCCGCGCCCATCGGAACCTTCCTGATCAGCGGCGACGATCGCTGGGAGGGCTTCCCTACGCACCGGAAGCGAATCCTCGACTTCATGAGCACGCACAAGCTCACGCGCGCGTTCTGGCTCGCAGCCGACTTCCACTCGACGGTGCTCCACACCCTCGAGAACGGCAGCTGGGAGTTCATCGCCGGCCCGATGGGCATGACGCTGGTCCCCGTGGTGTGGAACCTGCTGAACGGCACGGCGGGCGTGGACTACGCGTCAGGGGACTTCGACAACTACCACGTCCTCGATCTGGACCCTGCCGCCGGCACCCTCACCCTCACGGTGAAGGACGAGTACGGGCAGGTGAAGTACTCGAACACCTACCCGCACAACTGATCGCCCCCTTGCGGGCGCCCGCTCAGGGGCCCGCGGTGCAATACCCCGCCACGGTCTTTGGGCCGTCGCAGACGCCGTTACCGTCGGTGTCGGCGACGTGCGGGTTGGTGCCGTTGGTGGACTCCTGCGGGGACTTCGTGCCGTCCCCGTCCGGGTCGGAGTCGAGGATTGTCAGCATCTGGTACGAGCCGAGCTTGTCGGGGCGGACCCGGATCGTGGCGCCAGGCACCGAAGATCCCTGGAAGTCCACGTAGACCTGGTACTCCACCGTGGGGCCCTGTGGCAGGCCGAAGTGGATGATCGGGGAGTCCTGATTGCCGTATCCGGAGCCGCCGTCCACGTGCCGGATGCCCGTCGCTGCTGCGCCATTGGCCTTGAGGAGCTTGAGCGTGGCGCCATGGTCGATTCGTGCCTTCCCCGGGGCGGTCTCCACGAGGACCTTGACCATCAGGTAGCTCTTGTTGTCGAGCCGGTTCACGAACATCTCGCTCTTCTCGTCCTGGTTCAGATAAACGTCGAGGTCGCCGTCGTTGTCGTAGTCGACCATCGAGACCGACTTCCCGTTGTAGATCCCCGTGAGGTTCATGCTGTTGAGCACGAAGTTCACGTTCCCCGGCGTGGAGGTGTTGAGGTAGACGAGGTCGTTGTTCAGCGTGGCCCCGATCAGATCGAGGTCGCCGTCGTTGTCCACGTCGCCGCATGCGGCCCCGCTGGTGTCCCCGGTGACGGCGGGGTTCCAGAGCGGCTTCTCGGTATTGACCCAGCCCCCATTATTGGGCTTCTGCCGCCAGACTTGGTTGGCCTTGGGCGCTGCCCCGAGCGTCTGGTCCACGCCGCCATCCGCCCAGAAGATGTCGAGCAGGCCGTCGTTGTCGAAGTCGCAGAACAACACGGCGCCCGCGTCCTCGTTCGGTGCGCTGTAGTTGAACGTACCGTCCTCGCTGAAGGTCGAGTTGCCGAGGTTCCTGTACAGGTCGGCTTCGTTGTTCTTGCGATTGAGGAGGTCGACGTCGCCGTCGTTGTCGTAGTCGGCCACCGCCACCCAGTCGCCCACGTGCGACAGGTTGTCGAGCCCCGGCACGCGAGGGTTCTGGCGCACGAAAGCTGCGGTTCCGTTGGCCGGGTTCTTCAGCATCTCGATGTGGGTGTGGTTGTCCGTGACCAGGTCGAGGTACCGGTCGTTGTTGTAGTCCATCCACGCCATGCCGGTGGGGAGCAGCGTGAGCGATGGGCCGCCCGTGAGGACGTAGCTGGCGGCGCCGGTCGCGCTCCCGAAGCCCCACGCGGGGTTACCGCTGGGACCCTTGTTCAGGTAGACCTCCACGCGGTTGTCACAATTCCGCCCAAAGTCGGGGAAGCCGTCGTTGTTGAGGTCGGCCGCGATCGCCGAGAAGCCGCAATTGGTCGTCAGGAGGCCCTGCGCGTGCGTCGTGGTCATGTCCGTGAACTTCGGACCCTTGATGTCGCCGTTCGAGAAGTAGAGCCGTGACTTCTTGGCGTTGTCGACGGAGTTCACCATCACGTCGAGCCAGCCGTCGTTGTTGAAGTCGGCCCAGACCGCTCCGCCATCCTTGTAGCCCGTGAGCTCGAGGTTCACCCCGAGCAGGACGAAGCCCTCGCAGACGTCGCCCTTGCCGTCGCCGTCCGAGTCGACCTGGTCGATGTTCTTGTCCTTCGGGCAGTTGTCTGCGTTGGCGCAGCGGCCGTCGAGGTCCTCGTCGTCGTAGGGGTCGAGCGGACACGGGTCGCACTCGTCTCCCGTGCCGTCGCCGTCCGTGTTGCCCTGCGATGGGTTGTAGATGCCCTGGCAGTTGTCGGAGGCCTCGCAGGTCCCGTCGCCGTCCGGGTCGTTGACCTGGTCGCTCGGGCAGATGTCGCAGGCGTCGCCAATGGCGTCGGCGTCGGTGTCCTTCTGGTCCGGGTTGGCCACGTCGGGGCAGTTGTCGAGTGAGGTGCACTTCCCGTCGTTGTCCGGGTCGTTCAGCGGATCCGTGGGGCAGACGTCGCACGCATTGCCGTAGAGATCGCCGTCCGAGTTCTGCTGGTTGGCGTTGGCGACGGTGGGGCAGTTGTCCACGTTGCCGCAGACCCCGTCGATGTCCACGTCGTTGAGCGGGTCCACGGGGCAGGCGTCGCAGGCGTCGCCCTTCGCGTCGCCGTCCTGGTTCGCCTGATTCTGGTTCGAGAGCGTGGGGCAGTTGTCCACGTCCGCGCAGAGTCCGTCGCCGTCCTGGTCGTTGTTCGCGTCCTTCGGGCACGCGTCGCAGACGTCGCCCTTGGCGTCCGCGTCCTGGTTCGCCTGGTTCGCGTTGGCGGCGGTGGGGCAGTTGTCCACGTCGGCGCACTTGCCATCGGAGTCCGAGTCGTCGAGCGGATCCTTCGGGCACGTGTCGCACGCGTCGCCCTTGGCGTCGGCGTCCTGGTTCGCCTGGTTCGCGTTGGCGGTGGTGGGGCAGTTGTCCACGTCCGCGCACTTGCCGTCCGCGTCCTGGTCGTTCTTCGCGTCCTTCGGGCAGGTGTCGCAGGTGTCTCCCTTGCCGTCGCCGTCCTGGTCGGCCTGGTTCGCGTTGGCGTTGGTGGGGCAGTTGTCGACGTCCGCGCACTTGCCGTCGCCGTCCTGATCGTTCAGCGCATCCTTTGGGCACGCGTCGCAGATGTCCCCCTTGCCGTCGCCGTCTTGATTGGCCTGGTTCGCGTTGGCGGCGGTGGGGCAGTTGTCCACGTCGGAACACTTGCCGTCCGCGTCCTGGTCGTTCAGGGCGTCCTTCGGACAGGTGTCACAGGCGTCGCCTTGCGCGTCGCCGTCCTGGTTCGCCTGGCTCGCGTTCGACGTGGTGGGGCAGTTGTCGAGGTCTGCGCAGACGCCGTCAGTGTCTTGATCGTTGTTCGCGTCCTTCGGGCAGGTGTCGCAGGCGTCGCCCTTGGCGTCGCCGTCCTGGTTCGCCTGGTTGGCGTTGGGGAGGGTGGGACAGTTGTCGATGTCGGCACACTTTCCGTCGGCGTCCTGGTCGTTCAGGGGGTCCTTCGGGCACGAGTCGCAGAGGTCGCCTTTGCTGTCGCCGTCCTGGTTGGCCTGGGTGGGGTTCGCCTGCGTCGGGCAGTTGTCCTCGTTCCCGCAGATCCCGTCGTTGTCCGAGTCGTTGTTCGCGTCGTTCGGACAGAGGTCGCACGCGTCGCCGACCTTGTCCCCGTCCGAGTCTGTCTGGTCGAGGTTCTGGGCCTTCGGGCAGTTGTCGAAGTCTGCGCAGATGGTGTCGCCGTCCTCGTCGTTCTTCGCGTCGTTCGAGCACGGGTCGCAAGCGTCGCCCTTCGCGTCGCCATCCAGGTTCGCCTGGGTCGGGTTGGAGTTGGCCGGGCAGTTGTCGAGGTCTCCGCACACCCCGTCCGTGTCTTGGTCATTCAGAGGGTCGTTCTTGCAGGTGTCGCAGAAGTCGCCCTTCCCGTCGTTGTCGCTGTCGGCCTGGCCGGGATTGGCGGTGGTCGGGCAGTTGTCGGCGTCTCCGCACACCCCGTCCTTGTCCGAGTCGTTGCCCGCGTCGCCCAAGCAGTTGTCGCAAGCGTCTCCCGTCTTGTCGCCGTCCGAGTCGGCCTGGTCCGCGTTGGCCACGGAGGGGCAGTTGTCTACGTTGCCGCACACGCCATCGCCGTCGACGTCGTTGTTCGCGTCCAGGGCGCATGCGTCGCACACGTCACCGATCTTGTCGCCGTCAGAGTCGGCCTGGTTCGCGTTGGTCGCGTTGGCGCAGTTGTCCACGTTGCCGCATGCTCCGTCGCCGTCCTGGTCGTTCAGCGCGTCAGCGACACACGGGTCGCAAGCGTCCCCCTTGCCGTCGCCGTCGGTGTCGGTTTGCGCGGGGTTGCTCACCCCGGCACAGGTGTCGAGGTTGCCGCAAACGCCGTCGAGATCGGCGTCGTTGCCCGCGTCGATCGGGCACGGGTCGCAGGCGTCGCCGAGGCTGTCCTGATCCGCGTCCGTCTGACCCGCGTTCGCCTGACCAGCGCAGTTGTCCACGTTGCCGCAGACCCCATCCCCGTCTGCGTCGTTGGCCGCATCGAGCGGGCAGGGGTCGCAGACGTTGCCGAGCGCGTCGCCGTCGGCGTTGGCCTGATCCCCGTTGGCTAGCTTCGGGCAGTTGTCCACATCGCCGCAGGCGCCGTCGTCGTCGGCGTCGTCCTCCGAGTCTCCCGGGCACGACTCGCACGCGTCGCCTTTGCCGTCGCCATCGGCGTCCGTCTGGTCCGCGTTGGTGGTCGTTGGGCAGTTGTCCTTGTCCGCGCAGAAGCCATCGGCGTCCTTGTCGTTGGCAGGGTCGCTCGGGCAGGCGTCGCAGAGGTCGCCTACCAGGTCCTGATCGCTGTCCTCTTGGCCCGCGTTGGCGGCCGCCGAGCAGTTGTCGACGTTGGCGCAGAGCCCGTCGCCGTCGGCGTCATCGGTGGCGGCCAGGGGGCAGGGGTCGCATGCGTTGCCGAGCGCGTCGCCGTCGATGTTGGCCTGATCGGTGTTCGGGACGGCCGGGCAGTTGTCGACGTCAGCGCAGAGCCCGTCCGCGTCAATGTCGTTGTCCGGGTCGTTGTCGCAGGTCTCGCAGAGATCGCCCTTGCCGTCGCCGTCGCTGTCTTCCTGGTCGGGGTTCGGGCTCTGGGGGCAGTTGTCGGTGTCGCCACAATTCCCGTCGTTGTCTTGGTCGTTGGCGGGGTCGTTCGGGCACGGATCGCAGAGGTCGCCCTTGCCGTCTTGATCGGCGTCGGACTGATCGGGGTTCGCTCCGTCGGAGCAGTTGTCGAGGAGGCCGCAGAGCCCGTCGCCGTCCACGTCACCGCCCGGGTCGATCGGGCAGGGATCGCAGGCGTCGCCGAGGCCATCGCTGTCCTTGTCGAGCTGATCGGGGTTGGCGACGTCGCCACAGTTGTCCGACGACCCGCACACGCCGTCTGTGTCGACGTCGCCGGTCGGGTCGCCGTCGCACGCGTCGCAGGCGTCGCCCTTTCCGTCCCCGTCGAGGTCCACCTGGTTGGGGTTGGGCACCCCAGGGCAGTTGTCGACGAGGCTGCAGAGCCCGTCCTGATCCGGGTCGTTTCCGGTGTCAGCCGGGCAGGCGTCGCACGCGTCACCGACGGCGTCGCCGTCTTCGTCGGCCTGGTCAGGGTTCGCGACCTCGAGGCAGTTGTCGGCCGAGGGGCAGATCCCGTCGCCATCGACGTCCGGGCCCGCGTCGATCGGGCAGGGATCGCAGGCGTCTCCGACGTCGTCGCCATCCGCGTCGGCCTGATCGGGGTTGCTCAGGTTCTGGCAGTTGTCCTCGTCGTCGAAGACCTGATCGTCGTCGTCGTCCGTCTTGCCGCAGTCGATGATGGAGTCGCCGTTCAGGTCCTTGAAGCCCTCGTCGGTGAGTCCATCACAGTCGTCGTCGACGCCGTCGCAGTCCTCCTCCATGGGGGTCTGGCCTTCGCAGATCCCCCAGCCCTGCTTACCGAGGCAGCTCCGCTCGCCCACGCAGATCCCGAGCTCGTTCGAGAGCGCGCAGTGGCCGACCGTGCCCTCGGTGCGCGCGGCGCAACACTCGGCCTGAAAGTCGCCCTCGCACACCCACGCGGTGTCGCTGGAGTTGGCGCCCTTCCTCTCGACACACCGGAAGCCGCTCGGGCAGAAGGCGTCCTCGCCCGCGCACGAAAGGAGACATTGGCCCTGCGAGAGCGCGCCGGCGCCCTCCGGCACCTCGGCGGGTACGCCGAGGTCGGCGCAGAACGCGATGCCACCGCACTCGTCGTGACGCAGGCAGGGCGCGCAGACGACGGCAGCATCGGGTACGCACACGAACACCACGTCTGTGCCGATGGGGCCCTGAACCCCCTTGCACTTCCAGCCCGGGTAGCAGTCGTCGACGCAGCTCTCCACGCAGATGGCGCCATCGGGTCCGTCGACACAAAAGCCCGACTCACACGCGGCGTTCTCGTCACACGCCGTAGCGAACGCGCCCTTGGCGGCGCCCGGCGTGGCGTCCAACGTGATGTCCGGTGCCGTTGTGAACACCTCCTCTTTTCCGCCGCCGGAGACTTCACTCCCGCCGGTCGCCAGGACGGTGTCTGGCGAGGCCTCTTCGCTGCCACAGGCCGCGATTACGAGGGCCAAGATCACCGAGGCGCAGCGGCCTCCGCGGCTCGTCGGCGCGCGTCCGCGCTGAGACCAGGCCGAAGGGGGTGCCTGCAGCCCGCCGCGCCAACATGAGATTCCCGGGAAGCAGCGGTTCATCAAGGGCTCCTGGGCGGCAAGGGGATAAAGTCCACCCGGCGCCGGGATCGGACGGCCGGGCGCTGGGCTTGAGCGGTTTCCCCCGATAGGGGGCCAGAGGTCACGTTGCCAGCGTCGAGAATACCCGCGTTACTGGCGACAGGCATAGGTTACGAAGCGGCCACCGAAGTGTCGGGGAAGTTGTGTGTCACCCAAGGCGACGCCGGCAGTGGCGCCCGCGTTGACGGGCCTCGCATGCGCTGCTTGGATGCCCCCGTGGCGCGGCGAGACACGACGATGGAGGAGGCGTACAGCCAGCAGTACCGCGAGGAGGACTCGACGGTGCTCCAGGCCATCGCCGGCGACCCGTCGTTCCCGTTCACGGCGCGCCGGGCGGCTGCAGCTCTGCTCGCGGCTCGAGGGGAGCGCTCCGACCACCCGCCACCGCCCTGGGATCTGAGCGCAGGGAGGGCTCCGAGCTGGGTGCGCTGGACCGTGGCGGCCGTGGCCTTCGGGAGCGTCCTGTCGCTGGGCATGGCGCTGCTCCCGCCCCCGCCCCCGAGCGCTGACGCCGCTTGTTCGCAGCTCGTCGACGCGCTCCGACACACCGACGTAGCCTTCGCCGCGGGGCTGGAACCCGGAGCTTGCCGCTTCGCCCCAGGGGGGCCGCCGCCAACGCTGGCCGTGCTCGAACTCGAGGTGTGCGGTACCCTTGGTCCGCGCGTGCCCGCGGCGTGGCGCGCTCTCCTGGCCGCCGGTTCGGCCGGGGAAGAGCCAGCCACGGGAGGGGAGGGCGTCCCCACGGCTGCCTCCGGCCGCGCGGCGCGTGGATGCGTCACGTTGCCGCTCGGTCGGGTCGTTCAGGAGAAGGGGAGACCGTGGCTCGTCGTACTAGAGATGCCCAGGTGAGCGGCAGGCCCCCCTTTCTGGCGGCCGCGCTTCTCGTCGTGGCCTGCGCCGGCAACCCGACGCACGCGGCGCGAAATGTCCTGCCCGACGACCCTGACGTGGTGGAGGCGCCGAACACTCCGGCACCGCCGTCCCTGACCCGACCCAGCCTGCGTTTCGGGTGTGGCGGACCGTGCACCGCTGACGACCCCCAGGTGCAGACCCTCCCGGAGCCTGGCCTGTGCGCCGACGGGATGGCCGTGCGCTGCGAGGGCGGGGTGCGCGTCTGTGACGAGTGCATCTCCGATGGCAGGGAGTGCGTCGAAGCGCAGGAGGGGGCGCGGTGCCAGCGCCTGGGCGCCGGTGAGGAGGTGTGCCTGTCCACGGGTGAGTGCTACGCCCGGTTGTGTGTGCCGAACACCCGCTGGTGCGATCGGGGCGCACTGGTCCAGTGCGACGACATCGGCAAAGACGTCCACCGAGAGCCCTGCCAGGAGGGGCTCGACTGCATCGGCTCCCAGTGCCTGCCGGCCCAGCCCTACGTCTTGATCCTGTTCGACACCTCCGGCTCGATGAACTTCGAGGTCAACGGCCCCCTCGACCTCAGCAAGGCCACCTTCCCCGCGTGCGAGGAGGTCAATGACCCCAAGACCGCGCTCGGGGTCTCCAAGAAGGCCTTTGCGAAGCTCTTCGAGGACGCCCGCTACGACAACGTGATGTTCGCGCTGGTCCGGTTTCCGCAGCTCATCGCCGCCGACGTGAAGCCGGCCTGCTTCTCGGGCTCGTACATCGCGCGCAACACGATCACGGGCCACGGCGGCGTGTATGTGGTGGGCGATTGGTTCGACACGAACATCGGCGAGGTGCTCCTCGAGCCCTTCCCCAGGGCTGGGACCGCGGGCAACCGAAGCGCCCTGCGGCGCTGGCTCGACTTCGACGAGGTCGTGCGGGTGGACGACACGCCGTGCAGCAGCCACGGGGAGTGTCCCGACGGTCTCTGCACCGAGCCGGGCGGGCAGGGGACTTGCCGTTATGCGGACAACCCCGAGCTCCGCGCGGCGCTCGCAGCCACACCGCTCGGCACCACGCTGTTCTACGCCGCCCAGTACCTGCAGAGGTACGTGGTCACGGAGGGGCAGTCGTGCACCCTCGACCGCGACTGCCTCACCGCGCACCAGTTCTGCGTGGAGGGCCGCTGCCGCGACCCCAATAGGTTTTGCAGGCAGCGCTCGATCGTGGCTTTCACCGACGGCTACGACAACGCCACGCTCCAGGCCTTCCATGAGCCGGTCGTGCAGGCCAAGCGGCTGCGCGGCGGGCTTGATTGCGCCACCGACGCCGATTGCAGCGCGGCCTTCACGTGCAGCGCCGGGAGCTGCCAGCGGCGCGAGGGCGGCTGCGGCGTGGACTACCCGTGTCCCCTCGAGGCGCGGGCATTTCCGGTGGCCACCGAGGCGAAAGCGAACCGCATCTTCGACGCGGACGGCGCCCCGATCGACGTCGTGGTGCACGTGGTGGACGTCTCTGACTTCGCGGATCCGTCGGGCACCAACGTCGCCATGGCGATGTACGGGGGCGGGCTCTACGTGAGCCCGGGGCTCGCAGACTCCGACACCCTGTTCGAGGGGATCCGCGGCGTCATCGACTGGAAAGAGGCCGACTTCTGCGCGGAGTAGCCGGGGCGAGCCTGGCGCTGTTCGCGCTGCTCGGCGCTACGGCGATGGCGACGCCGCTGGCCGAGGGCGGCTTCGTGACCCGCTGGCGCGTAGGCGACCGCGTCGTGGTGGGCGCTGGCCCCATTGTCGAGCTCCCCGGCAAGGCTCGACGCGGCGTCTCCGCGTCGAGCCGGGTCACTGGCCCCGAGGGGCCCTGGGAGCTCCGGCTCGGGTGCGACGGGCCGTGTACGCTGTTCGTGGACGGGGTGGCGGTGCTCGAGAAGCGCGCCAAGACCTCAGCGTGGATCGACGACCAGGAGCTCACTGTCTCTGGACGCGGGGAGCGCGAGCTGAGGGTGCAGCTCGCGAAGGGGAAGCGGCGCTTCGTGTTGCGGGTGGTCGACCCTGTGGCCGAGGCGCTGCCGCCGGGAGCTCCGGCGCGCCCTCGCCGCGCGGCCTTTGCTTGTGGAGAGGCGACTCCCCCGGGTGCCACGGCGCCCCGAAAGCCGAGCCGAGGAGGCGACGACGCCGCGCGGGCGGTGGCGCTCGTTACGAGGCTCCCGGTGGCGGTAGAGCGTGTCGCGGACGGGCAGGGCGCGCGCCTCCGCGTAGTGGTCGGGCCTGCGCCGGCGGGGCCGGAGTGGGCCGAGGTGCGGGTGGGAGACCTCGCGGCAGCGAAGACGCGCGGCGAGCGAGTGGTGCTCGAGGTGGCCCTGGCTCCGCGTGTGGAGGTGACGCTGGCGGGGGCGGGCATCAGCCGGCGGGAGGCGTTCGAGAGCGCCCTGGGGCGTCGCGGGGCGCTCGAGGCGCTGGCCGAGACGCGTGGCGCCACCGGCGACGCGGTGCCCGAGGCCTCCGTCCGGTGGTGGCGCGAGGAGCTGCTCCGGCGCATGGGGGGCCGCGACGCGCAGCTCGTTGACGACGCCGTCGAGGAGCTGCGGGCGGCCTTCGCCGACCTGGACCCGCGGGCGTTCGCGCGTCGGCGCGGGGTGGTGATCCGGGCCTACGTGTCCAAGCTGGACGGAAGGCCCCAGCCCTTCGCGAGCTACCTCCCCGAAGGCGACCTCCGAGACCGGTCGCTGGTCGTGGCGCTGCACCCTTCGGGATACTCGCCCCTGCGTACGCTCCGGGGGGCGCTCGGGCTCGGGTCCACGGTGGTGCCGGGGCGCTCCCGGGCGACGCTCCAGGGGGACGTGCAGACGCTGCGCCGGGACCTCGGCCGCCGGCCCGCCGGTGAGCCCGTGGTCGTTGCGCCTTGGGGCTATGGCGGGACGGGCAGCCGGTGGTTCGGGAAGGTCGACGTGCTGGAGGTGCTCGAGCTCACCCACCGCCTCTTCCAAACCGATCGCCACGCCGTGCGCCTCACTGGCGGCTCGCTCGGGGGGCTCGGGACCTGGCAGGTCGGTCTGCGGCACCCGGACCTCTTCGCCGAGCTCTGGCCGATCGCGGGCTACGGATCGGTGCGCCTCTACCCGAACGTACGGGGAGTCCGCCGCGCGCCGTGGGAGCCCTTCCTCCTCGAGCGTCGCGACAACGTGGCCTTCGTGGACAACGCGCACGACCTCCCGATGCGCTGTGTCCACGGCGAGCTCGACGGGCCGCGGCGCTCGGAGGTGGTGGTTGAGCGCTATGCGGAGCTCCGGTACCCCCACACCTTCGAGTGTCTCGCCGGGGTGGGGCACGCCGCTTGGGACGCGGCCTGGGAGAGCGATGTGCTGCCCCGTCGCCGCTCGGCCGGCGCGCCCCGGCGGACCGTGCTCGTGTCGGGCTCCTATCGTCACGCGTCGGCATACGGCGTCCGGATCGACCAGTTTCGCGACCACGGCGCCTTGGGGCGCGTCGAGGTTTACCGGGGGGAGCAGTGGCGGGTCGTGACGAAGAACGTCCAGGGGCTAACGCTCACGGGGCGGGCGTCCGACGTCGTCGTGGATGGTGTGAGGCTCGGGGGCTTCGAGGGTCAGCTTCATGTTCGCGCCGGCCAGCGCGTCGCTCGCGCCTCCGTGCCCGCCGGCGAGAAGCGAGCGGGTGTGGCCGGCCCCCCTGACGACATCCGGTACGGGCCGCACGTCTTCGTCTATGGGACGCAGCGCCCCGCGGAGCTCGACACCAACTTGCGCCTCGCGGAGCACCTGGCCCGCTATCGATGGCACGACGCGGACATCGCCTTCCCGGTGGTGCCCGACACCGCGGTGGACGAGGCGATGATCCGCTCCAAGGACCTCGTGCTCATCGGCTCACGGGCGTCGAACCGTGTGCTCGATCGCCTGGCCGACCGGCTGCCGGTCCGTCTGGACGCTGACGCGATCTGGGTGCGCGGACACCGCTACGCAGGCCCGGCAGTGGGCGCTCTCTTCGTGGCCCCAAACCCCGACGCCCCCGACCGCATGGTGGTGGTGAGGACGGGGACTGGGCGCCGCGGCGTGTGGCTGTCGAGCTTCCTCCCGGACCTGCTGCCTGACTTCGTGGTCTTCGACGAGGGCGTCGCCGTGGAGCGCGGTGGGTACCTCATGGGTCCGCGTCGGCCGCTGGTGGCCGGTAACTTCGACACGATGTGGCGGTGAGCCATGGCTGGCGCTCTAGAGCCCCGGCCGCGCGATCGCCGAGACCTTCGGGCCTCGTCGCGCGCCCATCGCGGCCCAGCGCTCGGCTGAGCGGGCGCGCTCAACGCGCCTCTGTCTCGCAGCTCGCGCAGGCGCCCCCTAGCCCTGGGCCGACGCGGAAGACGCCGACTGCGCTCGCCGCCACCGCGGCCGAATAGAGCGTCTTTCCGTCCGCGGAGAGGCGCACGCCGTTCGCGAACTCGAGCACGCCTGGCCAGGTCACCGAGTCGACGAGCCGCACGCCGCCGTCCGCCACGTCGAGCACGGTGATCGCAGCCGAGTCCCGCGCGGCCACGTACAGGTGCTTGCCATCCGGCGCCGCCACGAGGCCCGCGGCGCCGTCGATTGGCAAGGACGGTGAGGCGTCATACGACGCGCGGAACACGAGCGCCCCGGAAGCGGGATCGCGGTCGAGGACGACCAGGCGGTCCGTGATCGGACTCGAGGCCCAGAGCGTCTCACCCGAGGGCGAAAGAGCCATCATCTCGGAGCCATAGAGGCTCTCGTGGACCAGCGGTCCGCGAAGCTCGAGCGCGCCGGTCTCGGCGTCGCGACGCAGGTGGACCACGGCCTCGCTCAGTACGCACGCCGCGTAGAGGTCGCGGCCGTCTGGCGAGAACAGCAGGGTCTCGATCCCCGAGAGCGACGGTGAGACCACCGTGGTGGGGCTGCCGCCGTCGAGCGGCAAGTGGTAGATGCAGCTGTCGTCTTTGACCTGGAAGTCGGTCACGTAGGCGTCTCGGCCGTCTGGCGAGGCGAGGACGTCCGCCGGGAACGCGCTACCAGCGCCCCCGCAGCCCGGCAGCGTGGTCGCGCTCCGGTGCGCGAGCTCGCCAGTGACGACGTCGCGTTCGAAGAGATGCAGCTGGTCAAGGCCGGTCTCGGTGGCGAGCACCACGCGCCCGTCCGGCCCTACGACGTCCACGTGGCCCACTGCGGCGTCCCCTCGCCCGGTGGCGCCAGGCACAGCCGGGGATGCGAGCTGGGTGAGCGCGCCCGTCGCGGCGTCTACTGCGAAGACCCCGAGCGAACCGAGGCCGCGCGCCGCCACATACAGGTGTCGCCCGTCGGGGGCTAAATCCAGCGTGTAGGCACCCAGGAGGTCGTGCACACCGCCCTCGCCGTGTACGAGCGGAGCGCTCACCTGCTCGGAGGTGCTCGTGGAGACCGAGTCGGTGAGCCCCGAGGAGAGCCACATGTGCCCCTGACCGGCCGCGAGGTGGACAAGGGCGCGGCGGTCAGAATCGTCGGCGGGGGTGAAGCCGGCCCAGCCGCCCCCGAGGAACGCGGTGGCCGGGGGGAGCTTCGCTCCTTCGATGCCGCCGCCATCGGGCGCGAGCTCGGCGAGACCCGTCTCGGTGGGGGCGAACCACCACAGCTCGGAGCCTGTGTCGAGCCCGTGGACAGCGATCGTGCCATCCGACGAGGCGGCCAGCGCTACGGGGCGCTCCAGGCGACCCCTGGTGGTCCCGGCCCGGCTCAGCCAATCATCGTCGGGACCCGGGCAGATCATAGGCTCGCCGCTCAGCGGGAGCGTTGCGCCCAGGAAGCTGAGAGAACCGAGACCCGGCGCGACCGCGAACGCGGCCAGCTGCCCGTCGCAGAACCCGGCGACAGTGAGCCGGCCGCCGCTGACAGCGAGGGCGTTCGGGCCGTCGAGGCCAGGGAGGTTCGTGTGATGCTCGAGTCGCAGCAGTCCCTCGGCGACCGTCCAGACGAGCACAGTGTCGGTGTTGAACGCCGCGCCGTACAGCGTCTCGTCCAAGGCCGCGAGAGCGAGGCAGCCGGCCACTTCCGGGCTGTCATCGATGCCGTCGGGGATCACGGCGTCGGGCGAGCTCCGGAAGAGGCGCACGGAGGCCCCGTCCGCCGTCGCGATCCAGTCGCTGGACGCGGCGAGCCCAAGCGCGGGTGTGCCGGCGATCTCCTCGAGGGCGCTAAGCGAGCCATCTTTGGCGCGTTGGAAGCGACGGAGCCCAGTGGGCGTGCCAACCCACACGAGGTCGTGCGCGGGCGACAAGGCCACCGCGGACGCGCCCACGACGGGCCACTCGCCGAGGCGCTTCGCCCCGCCCCCCACCTCGCGTAGCCAGACGACGCTGCCGCTGGTGGAGACCGCCGCGTAGGCGTCGGGGATCTCGGGGCTGGCCGCGATCCCGCGGACGCCTTGGAGCCCGGCGACCCCGCCGTCGCGCTGGCGAAGTGCTTGGAGCGGCGTGAGCCGGGTGGCGGCGTTACACCCTGGGGTGCAGCCGCAGCCGGCAGCCTCTACGCGACCACAGGTCCCGTCGGGGAGACATCGGTCGTGCGTGCACGGGTCTCCATCATCACACGCGGCGCACGGACAGGCGGGTTTGGAGGCAGCCCCGACGGCCTCGCCGGCGAGCCGGCAGTGAAGCGGCGACGGAGTGGCGACAGAGATGTGGTCGGTCGTCGCGTCCGCGCAGGCTAGGGCGACGAGGGCCAGCGAGGCCGATGCCCATGAGGCGGCTCGCTGGTCCCCGCGCACGGCTTAGAAGTTCGTGGCGCCGGTCTCGCCGTCGGCCCCCGTGCCACCGGGCTGGCCGAGGGAGAACCCGCCGAGGCCGCCGGCGCCACCTTCGCCGGGAAGCGTGAACACGTTCAGCGTCTTCCATGCCGTGGCGCCCGGCCCTGTGGGCCCGACGAGGTAGATTCCGAACGCCGGGCCGCCGCAGCCGCCGCCGCCCCCGCCGCCGTTCCCGCCGTTCCCGCCGTTCCCGCCCTTGCCGCCTTCGTAGGCCGGGTAGGTGGGGTTCGGGGGGTCGAAGTCGCCGCCCGCCTCGCCGCCGAGCGCGCCAGGACCGCCAGCGCCGCCGACACCGGCATTGCCGCCGCCGCCCGCGTCGCCGCCGCTCCCGCCCACGAAGGTGTTGCCCGTGAGCACGGGGTAGCTTGCGGGCGCCGCAGAGAAGACCACGAAGATCCCGAAGGCCGCGCCGCCGCCTGCGCCGCCGGTACCGCCCGTGCCGCCGCACGCGCCGCTGCCGCCGCCGCCGCCAGAGCCGCCCAGGTTGTCGGCGCCAAAGCCCTTGGCGAAGCAGCTCGTGTGAACATAAGCCCCGCCCCCTGAGCCGCCGCCGCCGCCGCCGCGCCCGGTGGTCCCGAAGGCGCCGTCGCCGGCCTTCACGGGGGTCCAGAGGCCGTTCTGCACGGTACCGTCGCTGGAGGTGCACCCGACGCCGCTGCCGCCGTCGTCGCCCCCGGGCCCATCGGCGCCGGCGAGCCCCTCGACGGGTCCGAAGGT
>SXGT01831044.1_pt1 | contig 28806 bp, 31 predicted proteins | sample 3176221 | NCBI WGS metagenome assembly SXGT01 (sample SAMN11356862, study PRJNA531348) | freshwater metagenome | isolation source: freshwater sample F1-120 | place: China: Fuxian Lake, Yuxi | collected 2017-12-25 | reverse complement strand
CCGCCGAAACGCTGCCAGTCACCGTGAAAATGGAATTTGCGGTCGGCCGTGTCAAAACCGTCGAGGAAGTGCATCTTGTCGAACGGATAGGCCATGTCCTGCCCGCCCCGATCTACATTGGTTTGGGCATCCCACATGCCGGAGCGCTGCAGCGTGGCGTTCATGATCTCCCAGGCGCTCATCTCGAAGCCGGCATGCCGCGCACCGAGGCGGCGCGCCAGTTCGCAAATGACGTAGTGGTTCTCGCGCGCTTCGCCGGGCGCATCAATCACCTTGCGGGAAGCCTGAAAGGTGGTGTGGCCGGCCGCCGTGTAGAAATCGTCGTGCTCGAGAAAGCTTGTGGCCGGCAGCACGATGTCGGCAAACGCTGCGGTTTCGGTCATGAACTGCTCATGCACGCACAGGAACAGGTCTTCGCGTGCCAGCCCGACGTGCACCTTGTGCAACTCGGGGCAGACCATCGCCGGGTTGGTGTTTTGCACCAGCATGGCGGTGACCGGCGGCCCGCCCTTGAGGGCATCCGCATCCCCCGTCAAGATCGGGCCGAGGCGTGATTGATCCAGCTCGCGTGTTGCCGGGTCAAGCAGATCGAGGCCTTCGATCAGCGTCTTGTCAATCGGATACAGGCTCGCATGTCCATACAGGGCACCGCCGCCCTTGCGTTGCCAAGCCCCGCTGACTGCGGCCAGACTCGCCACCGCGTGCATGTTGGCTGCGCCATTGCGTGAGCGCGAAAAGCCATGGTGGGCGCGGATGAACGGCGCCTTGCTGCGGCCATACAGGCGCGCAAACGCCACAATCGATTCGGCGGTGAGGCCCGTAATCTGTGCCGCCCACTGTGGCGTGCGGGTCGCCACGTGTGCCGCCAGCGCGTCCGGCACATCGGTGTATTGGCGCAGGTAGTCCCAATCGGCAAAGCCTTCGGCAAACAGCACGTGCATCATTGCGCAGGCGAGCGCACCATCGGTGCCGGGGCGCGGTGCGAGGTGGAGGTCCGCCTTTTCGGCGGTGCCGGTTCGATAGGGGTCGATCACCACCAGCGTGGCGCCACGCTTTTTGGCCGCCATCGCGTGGGTCATCACGTTCACTTGCGTGTTGACCGGGTTGCCGCCCCAGATCACAATGAGGTCGGCATGCGCCGAAGCCTCCAGCATCGAGACGCCGCGCTTGCTGCCGACACCGGCAATCCAGCCGGCATCCGAGAGTGCATTGCAGATGGTCGCGTGCCAGCGTGAGTACTTCATCGCATGGCGCAGCCGGTGGATGCCATCACGCTGCACCAGGCCCATGGTGCCCGCATAGAAGTAGGGCCACACGGTTTCGCTGCCGTGGCGCGCCGCTTTCTGGACAAACTGTTCGGCCACACGGTCCAGCGCCTCGGCCCAGGAAATGGCCTTCCATTGCTTCGAGCCCTTCGGACCATCCCGCAGCAGCGGCTGCGTCAGGCGGTCCGGATGATGCACCCGCTCGGCGTAACGCGCCACTTTCTCGCAAATCACCCCGGCGGTATAGGCATTGCGCTGCGAGCCGCGCACCCGGCCAATGGTCTTGGCGTCCAGCACCTCCACATCCAGCGCGCAGACGCTGGTGCAGTCGTGTGGGCAGACCGAGGGAACCACGCGCGGGGGAGCATTCATCGTCAGAGTCGCTTGCTAGCTTCAGGCAGTAACGACACCGTATCACACCTTGCCGCACTGCTATGATCAGGCGCATCCAGGGGAGGCAATGGCGTGACACTAAAGGCAGATAAGATTGGCATCATCGGGCTTGGCATCATGGGGGGCGCGATGGCCGCCAATCTGGTCAAGGCCGGGTTTCAAGTCATCGGCTACGACGTGGCTGCGGACGCCACGGAACGGCTGCGGGCCCATGGCGGCACGCCTGCCACCTCGATTGCCGAGGTGATGCGTGAAGCGTCCGTCACCATCGTCTCGATTGCGACTGTCAAGGCGCTCGAATCGGTCTATGCCGAAATCGTGGCCAGTGTCGAGGCTGGGCGCATCCTTATCGACACCTGCACCATGCCCCTGGAAGTGAAGCAGCATGCGCTGGAGCGCCTTTCAGATGCCGGCGCCTTCCTGCTCGATTGCCCGGTGAGCGGCACCGGCGCCCAGGCAGCGAAGAAGGATCTGGTGGTGCTGGGCAGCGGCGATGCGAATGCGTTCGAGACGGCACGCCCGGTGCTGGAAGGGATGTCGCGCAAGCAGATTTACCTGGGCGCCTTTGGCAAGGGCAGTACGATGAAATTCATCGCCAATCATCTGGTCAACATCCACAACGTCGCGGCGGCGGAGGCGTTCACGCTCGCCGCCAAAGCCGGCCTGGATCTGGATGTGGTGTACGACACCTTGCAGGACAGCGCGGCCACCTCCCGCATGTTCCAGATGCGCGGGCCGTTGATGGTGGCCGACACTTACCAGCCGCCCACCGCGCGCATCGACCTGCACCTGAAGGACCTCGACATCATTTCCGGCTTTGCCGAGCAGCTGCGCTGCCCGGTGCCGCTTTTTACGCAGGCAACCCAGCTTTATCACGCCGCCAAGAGCCAGGGCCTGGGCGGGGAGGACACCGCGTCAGTGATGCGGGTGCTGGAGCAGTTGGCCGGGGTGCAGCGCCAGGATGCGGCGTGAACCTGCGTGGCCATTGCGGTGACAACGCGCAATAAGGCGTTTCTGCTGCTCGCGCTGGCCAACCTGTTCTGGGCCGGCAACTGGGTCATTGGCCGCGGCCTGCGCGAGCTGATCGATCCGGTGACGCTGAACTTCTGGCGCTGGCTGCTGGCCGCGCTGGTACTGGCGCCGTTCGCGTGGCACAGCCTGGTCGCACAAGCGGCCGTGATTCGCCGGCATGCCAGCCTGATTGTTCTGCTGGCGCTCACCGGCGTCGTCCTGTTCCAGGTGCTGGTCTATACCGGGCTGCGCACCACCACCACCGTCAATGCCGTCCTCATCAATTCCACGGCGCCGCTGTTTTTCGTGCTCTGCTCATGGGCCATTGAGCGCGAGCGCGCCAAGCCCGGCCAACTGCTCGGCATGGTGGTCTCGCTGGCTGGCATCCTGATCATCCTCACCCGCGGCGACTGGGCGCGACTCATGCAGTTGCAGTTCCAGTCGGGCGACGCCTGGATCCTGCTGGCCATGCCGATCTGGGGCATCTACTCGGTGCTGCTCAAGCGCCGCCCGCCGGAGTTAGGCGGCGTGACGCTCCTGTTCCTGACCGCCGCAGCCGGGGTGGCGCTGCTGTTGCCGGCCTTGTGGTTCGAAAGCTTGCGTGCACCGCTGCAATGGCCCGTCGCGGGCGCCGGGGCCGGCATTCTGTATGTGGCCATGGGTGCATCGATTGGCGCCTTTATCTGCTGGAATCGCGGCGTCGCCACGGTTGGCGCCAACGCGGCGGGCATCACCCTGCACCTGCTGCCCGCATTCGGCACTGTGCTGGCCATCCTGTTTCTGGGCGAGCAGTTTCAGGCCTTTCACGCGCTCGGCATCGCCACCATCCTGGCGGGCGTGGTGTTGGCGACGCGGGACCAAAAACAAGCCTGAGGGAGCTCGCTTGAGCGCCGACAGACCTGATCTCTGGTTTTACGGCGGCCTTGAATTCGCACCCGGCAGCCCCAATTTTCTTGGCGTCGGCAAAAAGGCGCCGCGTTCCGGTAGCATCCGCGTCATTGCCCTCTGGCGGAACCTAGCCAGCGGCGAACAGTCTGACATATCTGGATCATCACTTCATTTGAATGGGATTTTCTTCATGAAACGTACGTTTCTTTTCCTTGCCACCAACATGGCCATCGTTCTGGTGCTGTCGGTCACCATGCGCTTGCTCGGGGTGGAGCCGTACCTGAATGCCAATGGGCTCAACCTCACCTCGCTCCTGATCTTTGCCGCCGTGATGGGCTTTGGCGGCTCGTTCATTTCACTGGCCATTTCCAAATGGTCGGTGAAACGCTCTATGGGTGTGCGCGTGATCGAGCAGCCTGCCAACTCCCTCGAACACTGGCTGGTGGGCACGGTCGGCAAGTACGCCGAGAAGGCCGGCATCAAGATGCCTGAAGTGGGCATTTACGACGCGCCGGACGTCAACGCCTTTGCCACCGGCATGAGCAAGAATAGCTCCCTGATTGCGGTTTCCACCGGCCTGTTGCAGCAACTGACGCGCGAAGAAGCCGAGGCCGTCCTCGGCCATGAAGTGGCGCACGCCGCCAATGGCGACATGGTGACGCTGGCTTTGATCCAGGGCGTGGTCAACACGTTTGTCATGTTCCTCTCACGCGTGATCGGCCATCTGGTCGACAAGATCGTCTTCAAGACGGAACGCGGCCAGGGCCCAGCATTCTTTGTCACCATGATCGTGGCCGAGCTGGTGCTGGGTGTGCTTGCCTCAATCATCGTGATGTGGTTCTCGCGCCGCCGCGAATTCTCCGCCGATGCTGGCGGCGCAAGCCTGGCCGGCCGGCAGAACATGATCGCCGCACTCGAACGCCTGAACGGCCTGCATCCGCAGCCCTTGCCAGACAAGATGGCGGCGTTCGGCATCGCCGGTGGCATGGGCAGTGGCATCAAGCGCCTCTTCATGACGCACCCGCCGCTGGAAGAGCGCATTGCTGCGCTGCGCGCTGCCGGCTGATCAAGCGCCGGCTTGCGCCCGACGCTGCCAACGCCCGCCCCTCCCGGCGGGCGTTGTGCTTTGGGGCAGGCACGTTGCGAACGTCGCGGGGCTGCGCTACGATCCCACCACAAAGCGGGAGCATCGATAGTCGGTGCGTCCCAACATAATTCGGAGACAAACGATGATCAAGGCTTTCATCAGTGCCCTGGCGCTGGCCGCCACCTGGCAGGCGCACGAGGTATCGGCACAGGCTCCATGGCCGGCCAAACCGGTCAAGCTGATCGTGGCCGGTGCTGCTGGTAGCGGCACTGACATCACGGCGCGCATTTTTGCCGACGCGCTCGCCAAATCGCTGGGGCAGCCCTTCGTGATCGACAACCGGGCCGGTGCCAACGGCATGATCGGCACTGAGGCGGTAGCCAAGTCGCCGAATGATGGTTACACCTTCCTTTTCACCTATGCAGCAGCCCATGTGGTCAACCCGGTACTGGTAGAGAAGCTGCCCTACGACGCCACCCGCGACTTCACCCCGGTGGTGCAGATCGGCGCCGGCGGCAACCTGCTGGTGGTGCCGCCTTCCATGCCGGTCAAGGATTTGCGTGAATTCATTGCCTACGCCAAGTCCCGCCCGGCCGGGGAGCTGGTATACGGTTCGTGGGGAAATGGTTCGGGCGGCCACCTGAGCATGGAAGCGCTGAACCAGAAGGCAGGCCTGACGCTACGCCATATTCCCTACAAATCGTCCGCCGCCGCCAATACCGACCTGATCGGCGGCCAGCTGCACGCGGCGTTTACGGCAGTGGCATCAGGGCTGCCGCTGATTCAGGCCGGGAAAATGAAACCGATTGCCGTCAGCGGCACCTATCGGGTGCCGCAATTGCCCGAAGTGCGCACCATGACCGAACAAGGCATCCCGTTCGATATCAATGCCTGGTTCGCCATTTTCGCTCCTGCGGGCACGCCGCCTGCCGTCGTCAACCGCTTGAACCGGGAGGTCAATCGGCTCATCGCGGCGCCGGAAATGGCCGAATCACTCAAACGCATCGGCCTCGCCCACATGCCGATCATGACGCCGGAGCAATTCGGTGAAAGTGTCCAGCGTGACATGAAGGACTGGGGTGCCATCGTGCGCGCCGGCAACATCAAGGCAGACTCAAGAGCGGGTGTAAGCGCTTGGGCCAACCACGCCTAGGTCAGCGACTTTTCAACCAGCTCCGCCACCAATCCATTGAGCCCGCCGGGGTGGGCGGCGGCCCGTTCGTGCAAACGCTTTTGCAAGTCCGCCGGCAGCTTGCAGGCAAACGGCACCAGCCCGGCAGCGGCGTCAAGCGCACGGCGCTCCTTCTTGCTCAGAATGGTATTGGAACCCTGTGCGAAGCGATCCGGCACAGCCGCAGCTTTCATGGCCCCGTTGATCTTCAGGCCCTTGTTCTTGTCCAGATCGGACTTTTTCATGCTCATGGTCAGGTTCGGGAGTTGGGAAGGGCAGTATTGTCACAGAACGGGGTGGCACCCCTGTCCCTCGCTGCGGTCGCAATCCGTAGCGCCAGACGCAAGGCGGACCACCCGCTGCAGGTCATGGATTGAGCAGCAAAGCGATCTCGGCCCCAAGAGTATTGCTGATGGTGCAGATGTCTTTGGTGCGTGCCAAGAGCTCTTCCACCCTGGAAGCATCGACCGCGACACCGGTCTTGATGATCACTTCGAAGCGCCCAAAGCGGTTCGGCAAGTCAGACGCCTTGATCGCGATGGCCGACACCTCAAGCTCACCCAGCTCCAGCGCCATCGGGCTGGCCGCCATGCGCATGGAAATCGCAATGCAGTTGGCCAAAGACGCGAGCACGAGATCAGACGGGGAGAGGGCTTGGGAGCTTGCGCTCGGCCCCGCGTTGCCACGGAAGCCTGCCTCGGTCTCAAACGTGATAGAGGCGCCATCTGTGGCGTATACGCGCAGCGGCCCGTAGGTCTTCGGTTTGATCTTTACTTGCATGGCTGGTCGCTCTGGTTGTGCAGCGGATTGGCGGACAAATGGGATCGGAGCAGGTATAGACGCGGGGGTGGCAGGCAATCGGAACGCGGAGGGAGCTGCATCGGCATTCGACATTGCACGACGGCCTTGCTTCCGGCAAGAACTCACATCAGCATCTTGGGAAGGAGGGTGGCAATCGCAGGGAACAGCGTAAGGATCCCCACCGCCAGCAGCAGGACCATCCAGTAGGGTGTGGCGGCGACGGCAGCACGTCCCAGCGGCACTTCGTTGTCGGTAATCACGGTCAGCACCGACAGGTTCAGCCCGACGGGCGGAGTGAGCTGGCCGATTTCGATCAGGATGGTGATGATCACGCCGAGCCAGATCGCGTCGAATCCGAGCTGGGTCATCAGCGGAAACACAATCGGCAGTGTCATCACCATGAGCGACAGGCCGTCGAAGAAACAACCCAGCACCAGATACACCAGAACCACAATGGCGAACACCGAATACTTGCCCAGCCCGCCGGCCAACGCGGTCTCGAGGATCGCCTGCGGCACGCCCAGCACGCTGGCCGACTGACTCAATACCGTGGCGCCCAGCACCACAAAGCCGATGGACGAGAAAATCAGCACCGAGCGAAACACGCTCTCGATCAGCTTGCGTGGCGTCAAGTCGCCCCACACGAAGGCGATGATCACCGCCACCACCACGCCGACCCCGGCTGACTCGGTCGGCGTGGCATAACCAAAGACGATGCTGCCCATGATCGCCATGATCAGCACGATCACCGGCCAGATGCTCAGAGTGCCCATGAGTATCGCAGGCAGCGGGGTGCGCTCCATGTCTTTCGGATACAGCGCCGGGTTGCGCAGGCAGGCAATCAGGATGTAGCCCATGAACATCGCCGCCACCATCAGGCCCGGTACGATGCCAGAGATGAAGAGCTGGCCGATCGAGGTCTCGGTCAGCGCGCCGTATATCAGGAACGAGAGGCTGGGCGGGATCAGAAGGCCCAGCGTGCCGCCACCGGCCAGGCTGCCGACCACCGCATCCTTGTCGTAACCGCGCTTGACCATCTCGGGGTAAGCCACCGACCCGACCGCAGCCGCCGTCGACATGCTCGAGCCGCTGACCGCCCCGAACAGCGTGCAGACGGCGATATTGGTGTGCAAGAGACCGCCGGGCACCCGTGCGAACATGGGCCGGAAAGCGGTATACGCACGCTGGCTGATGCCACTGTGCAACAGGATTTCGCCCAACAGGATGAACAGCGGAATCGCGCTGAGCGTGAACGAATTGAAAACGTTCCAGATCGCATTGACCGCCAGCGCCGTGGCACCGTTGGCAAAAAAATGCAACAGGATGAAGCCGGTCAATCCCAATGCGGCGCCGAGTGCCGCGCCGCTGGCGGCAGTCACCGCCAACAGCGACGTGAAAACGGTCAGAAACATGGCTTATCGCTCATTCCCAAAATCATGAGAGCCTTGCAAGCGGCATGGGTTTGTCATGATTCATGCAGTTCGCAACAAGCGGTTTGTGGAGGATGTGCACAGGCAGGCTATTCGGTCTGACTCGGTGCGTCGAATGACGCCTTTTCGCGACCTGTGACCACTCGCACTATTGAGATCAGGGCGCACAGCGCAATCGAGATCGGCAGCACCGCCATCCACGGCCCCAGCCAAAGGCTGGCGGCCTCGGTCTTGATGTTGCGCCTGAACGCAAACTCGAGCCACGGTATGGCTTCAAGCAGAAACCAGCCACAGAATGCCAGCGTCACGATGCCGGCAAACACCGCCAGCACTGACCGGCCACGCTCGGCCAGGAAACTGGCGAGGAAGGTCACGCGCACGTGACCAGCCTCCACGGTGACCTGGGGCAAGGCCAAAAACAGTGAAGCCCCGAGCAGCAGACCGACCAGTTCTTCGGTGTAGTAAAGCGGAGATCCAGCGACTCGCCGCATCACCACACTGGCCACGATGATGGCGACAATTGCACCGAGCGCGAGTGCCGAAAGGGCATAGCAGAGCCGCGCCAGATGACCCAGCCCCTGTTCCACCCTCCTGCAAAATGCCAGCATCAGCTCGCCGAATCTGCCACTTCCCGCACCCACTTACCGGCCCATGGCTTTGAGAACCCTATCTCGGTAGCCAGGCGCCTTGCCGCCAGTCTCCTTGGCAAGCTCTGCCCAGGTCGCGGAGACCGCTTCAAGAAACTGCTTGCGGTCAGCCTCGGGAAAGTCACCCAGCCAGTTCAGGCCCTTCTTCTTCAACTCCTCGCGCGCCGCAAGTTCCTTTTGGTGGTCGGCTGAGTATTCATTGCTGCGGTTCCAGGTATCGTCGGCAGCCTTGGTAATGGCCTTGCGCTGGGCTTCAGGCAACGCGTTCCACTTTGTGGTGGCCATGCCGAGGGCATACGGGCCAGAGGGCATCGGGTAGAGAAAAGCGCCATACTTGGCAACCTCATGCATGTTTACGGTGTGGGCATACAAGGCCGGGTACACGGCGCAGTCAACCACGCCGGTCTTCATGGCCACGTACATGTCGGCCTGGCCGATAATCTGCGCTGCGATTCCGAGGCGCTTGAACGTTGCCACCTGCTCCTTGGCCCAGACGCGCAGTTTTCTTGACTTCAGGTCAGCCAATGTCTTGATTGGCTGGTCACGGCAGAAAATGGACGCCTCCAGCATCGGGATCGCCAGATACCCGGTGGCGGTAATGCCCCAGCCCTTCAGTTCTTCGTCGTAGATCTGGCGCACCACTGGCAGCGCGCGCTTGAGTTCATCGACTGTCCCTACCGCCCCCTGTACCAGGGCCAGTCCGAGCGCTGGCGCGTCACGCGACAGATAGTTGGCCCAGATCAGACTCATGTCCATCGCACCCTTGGGCAGCACCTGCAGCACGTCGGCATCCTTGATGCCCAGCGAGCCACCATTGTGCATCTTGATGGTGATGCCACCCGCGCTATTCTTGCCCACATCTTCCGCGAACTTCATCAGCTCTTTGGTCTCCGGCCGCGACTCCGGAAGCGGGTTGTTGAAACGCAGTTCCGCCGCGTTCACGGCCAGCATCAGCGAGCCATAACCCAGCACGCCCAAGGCGATCCGTTGCATAACTTTGTGCATGTCGATACTCCTCACATGGTAAAAACAGGTGTCCAGAACCGGCTCACACCGGCGAATTTGTGGCTTGAATTTATACACTATACACATATGACTCCCCCAGCGGATTCATCTTCAGTGATCGTGAATGTGACCAGCGCCTGTACATTTGCGGTGGACGCGGCACGGGCGTGGGAACTGATCCGCGACTTCGATGCCATGCCCGCATGGAACGCCAGTGTGCGCCAGTCGCACATCGAGGACGGTCCGGCGGACCGCATCGGCTGCCTGCGGGTACTGGTATTCGATGATGGCGGCATCTGGACCCACCGCCTGACCGGATTGTCCGATGTCGACATGAAACTGCAGTACAGCATTGTCGGAACGCCGCAACCGATGCGTATCCCGGTGTGGAACTATCGTGCCGAGATTCGTGTCACGCCCACTGCGGACGAAGCGATCGGGCCCGCACACCGGGGTTGCTGCATTGAATGGCGCGCACAGTTCGAGACGGCCCAGGCGGAGGAAATGCGGGCTCGTGCCAGCCAGGTGTTCAAGGCCGGTTTTGCCGGCTTGCGGCGCCGGCTTGATGCTTGAGCTGCGGCCGGCGCGCCAACTGACTCACCTTGCCGCACATGCGGGTGCGGGTGAAAGCAGGCCCCTCTTCAGTTTCGAGCACCCCCCTGAAACCCCTGGTGGGAGCGGTTGCCGCACCGCTTTATCTAGGCAACCCGGTGCAACTGGTCGTCGAAATCGGCAAGTCGTTCAAGATGATGCTCGGCGTCACCGAACAGCGCATGCGATGCCGCCAGATGTTTGACGTAGGCACCAATCACGTATTCATCGGTCATGCCGATGGCACCGTGTAATTGCACGACTTCCTCCCAAGCCGTGCGCGCCGCCTGGCAGGCGAACGCCTTGGCCGCCGCAGCGTAGCGTCCCTGCTCATCAGCGGTTGAGTCTGCTACCAGCGCTGCAGCCCGCACCAGCGCGCGGGTTTCTTCGATTGCGACATGCAAATCCACGAGCCGGTGTTGCAACACCTGATTGGCAGCCAGTACCTTGCCGAACTGCTTGCGCGTCTTCACATATTCAAGCGTGATTTCCAGGCCACGTGCCATCGCCCCGGTGGTCTCGGCACACTGCACCACCACTGCCGTGTCGATGGCATGTGCGATCGCTGCCGCAACATCCACTTCGGCAGCCAGACGCGCCGCTGTGGGCACCATCACATTGCGCAAGATCAACTGTGCAGCGTGCCGCCCGTCAATCATGGCGTAATCCTGCACCGCCAGGCCCGGTGTGCCTGCTTCAATCAGGAACAGCGCGGGCTCCATGCGGCCGTCTGCGGCCTTGAGTTGGGCGCACACGATGATCGCATCGGCGCCTCCTGCGCCGAGCGCCAGTTCCTTCACACCATCAAGTCGATAGCCGCCCGCAACCGCCTCCGCCCGCGTGCTCACCTGAGTCGCATCAAAGCGGCTACCGGGTTCCCATGCCGCAAACGCAATCCGCCTCCCCCCTGCCGCCAGCGCCGGCATCCAGGTGGCGCGCTGTTCCGCTGTGCTCGCGTTGGCCAGCAGCGTGGCCGCCAGAACGCCCGAGGCGAGCCACGGCTCTACCACCAATGCACGCCCCATTTCTTCGGCCAGTACGCACATGTCGGCCAGTGAGCCACCCAGCCCGCCATCAACTTCGGGCAGTGGCAGTGCCAGCCAGCCCATCTCGGCAAACTCGGCCCAGCGCCCTGGCATGCAGCCATTCACGTGTGCCAGCGAAGCGGTGCGCACGGTGCTGTCATAGCCACGCTCGACATACTTGCGCGCGCTGTCGGCAAGCATCTGCTGGTTTTCGTCCAGCGCAAAGTTGCTCATAGGCCGAGCACCTGCTTGGCGAGGATGTTGTGCTGGATTTCGGAGGAACCCCCGGCAATTGTGTACCCACGCGAGAGGAAGCGCCGCGACGAGGCGGTTGCCGCCAGTTCCGGCAGTGGCAGCGTGGCCGGAGCTCCACCAACAGCAGCCACGTCAAAGGGCAACGCCGCTGGCCCCAGCGCGTCTACCGTCAACGCCTCCCACTGCTGGATCAGCTGGCTGCCGCGCAGCTTGAGCGTCGAGACCTCTGCACCGATCGGCAAGCCGAGTGAGGCGCGCTCGAGGAAGCGCGCCGCGTTGGCTTCGAGCGCCATCAGGCGCATCTGCAATTCGGCAAAGCGCTTGCGAAACCAGGGGCGGCGCATCAGCGGTTCGCCGTGTTCCATTTCACGCCAGCCAATTTCGCGGGCGCGTGCCATGCGCCGTTTGTTCTCGCCGACCCGCGCCAGTTTCAGGCGTTCGAACTCCAGCAGCGATTTGGCGATGGTCCAGCCGCGGTTTTCTTCCCCGACCAGGTTGTGCAACGGCACTGCCACATCATCGAAAAACACTTCGTTGAACACTTCCCAGCCGTGAATGCCGCGAATCGGCCGCACCGTGATGCCAGGGGTGTTCATCTCGATCAGTAAGAAAGAAATGCCTTCCTGCGCCTTGGCCTCGGGGTCAGTACGGGTGAGACAAAAAATCCAGTCGGAATACTGCGCGCCCGAGGTCCAGATCTTTGAGCCATTGACGATGTAACCATCGCCGCTACGCACCGCGCGGGTCTTGAGTGACGCCAGGTCCGAGCCGGCATTGGGCTCGGAGTAGCCCTGGCACCAGTGCTGGCTGCCTGACGCAATCGCGGGCAGGAACCTTGCCTTCTGTTCGGGGGTACCGAAACGGATCAGCACCGGGCCGATCATGTCGAAGGTGATCGAGCTCATCTCCGGCGAATGATTGGTAGCCATCTCCTCGTCGAAAGCGAGCCGGCGTGCAGCATCCCAACCCAGCCCGCCGGCTTCCACCGGCCAGTGCGGAACCAGCCATCCCTTGCGCGCCAGAATCGTGGACCAGCGCTGGGCTTGCTCCTGCGTGGCTTGCTGGCCGGCACGTATCGTGGCGCGCAGGTCCTCCGGCAAATGGGTGCGGACGAATTCGCGCACTTCAGCGCGGAAGGCGACTATCTCGGGCGTATCGAACATGGATGGTCTTGCCGGAACAGTTGGAGAAGGGGAGTCGTGCTCAAGCGCGCAGCTGCTTGGCAAACACGCGCTTGGCAATCGCCGAGCGATGCACTTCGGAGGCGCCGTCGTAAATGCGGAACGGCCGCAACTGGCGCAGGATCATCGAGAGCGGCACATCTTCGGAAATGCCCAGCGCGCCGGTCATCTGCACGGCAGCATCGGCCACCCGGTTCACCGCCTCGGAAACAAACACTTTGGCCATCGAACTTTCGTGGCGGATCGATTTGCCGCTATCCAGGCGCCGCGCCACATCCAGCGTCATCAAACGCGAGGCATACAAGTCAATGTGGGCATCGGCCACCATCGCCTGCACCATCTGGTGGGTGGAAAGCCTGGCGCCAAACGATTCACGCTTGGCGGCGTAGTCCTGGGCGATCTGCATCGCCCGCGAGGCCAGGCCGATGTAGCGCATGCAGTGGAACAGCCGCGCGCCTTCCAGGCGCATCTGCGCGTACTCCAGCCCGCGTCCTTCTTCACCTACCAGGGCATCGGCAGTCACACGGCAATCGACCAGCTCAATCTCGGCATGGCCGCCACGCGTGAACGGCTCCATCGTCGGGATGTCACGCACGATGCGAAAACCGGGCGCGTCGGTATCGACCAGAAACCACGACACGCCCGCTTCGGTACGCGCTACTACGATGGCAAAGGCAGCGCCGGTGGCACCGGAGATGAACCACTTGTGCGCGTTGAGTATCCAGCCCGCATCACTGCCCGCATCTCTACTACCGGCGTCGCGCCGTGCGGTGGCCAGCAGCATGCGCGGATCCGACCCGACACCCGGTGCCGGCTCGGTCATCGCGAAACACGAGCGCACTTCGCCACGTGCCAAAGGGCCGAGGTAGCGCTCGCGCTGCATCGGATTGGCCAGCCGTTCGAGCACCGCCACATCCGGTTGTCCCGGCGGTGCGCAGTCGAGCGCGCCGGGGCCGAGAAAACTGCGCCCGACTTCTTCAAAGAACCCGCAGCACTCTTCCCACGAGAGGCCGAGTCCCCCTGCCGCGGCCGAAAGCCGCGGTGGCCCGAAACCCAGGCTGCGTGCACGCAGACGCAAACGATCAATTGCAGCGCCGTTGCGCTCCATGTCGTGCGCCGCATTCAGGTCTTCAGCGGGGATCACTTCACCATCGATGAACTCCTTCAGGCGCGTGCGCAGCGCCGCAAACTCGGCTGCAGATCGAGTGGCGCTCATGTGACTGCCCCTTCCAACGAGACGCCAATCACTTCTTGAACGCCTTGGCGAAGCGCTGCCAGCGTTCGGTATCGGTGCGGATAAAAGCCTCAAAGTCGCTCACACCCAGATACGCGGCTTCGCCACCGGCAGAGCGCAGACGCGCCTGCACCTCGGGAGAGGCTGCCGCAGCCCCCACCGCATCCGAAAGCTTCTGGATCACCTCGCGGGGGGTGCCGGCCGGCACATGGAATGCATACCAGGATTCGACCGTCACTTCGGGAAATCCTGCCTCGGCAATGGTGGGCACATCAGGCAGCAGCGGCGAGCGCTTGCCGCTGGTATTGGCCAATGCGCGCAGCTTGCCGGCCGTGACCTGCGGGATCGCCACCGTGGACGGAATGATCGACAAGGTCAACGCGCCATTGATCAGGTCAGGAATCACCGGTGGTGCGCCCTTGTAGCCAATCGACTCGAACTTGAGCCCGGCGACGGCGGCGAGCATTTGCGTTGCCATGGATTGCGTGCTGCCGGAACCGCCGTCACCGATCGGTAGTCCGGGCTTGGAACGCGCCAGCGCAACGTATTCCTGTACGGTGCGTGCCGACGAGGTTATCGGTACCAGCATAAAGCTGGGTGAGAGCGCAAAACGGGTGACGGGAACAAAGTCTGTGGGCTTCCAACGCAAGCCGGAATCGAGCAGCGGGTTGTTGATGATGAAAGGCGCCGACACCAGCAGGGTGTAACCGTCCGCCGGCGCATTGGCGACAAACTCGGTAGCGATGTTGGCCTGCGCCCCGGGCTTGGCCTCCACCACAAAAGGTTGGCCCAGATCCGCCGCCAGCTTGATGGTGACGGCACGCGTCATCACATCCACCACGCCCCCGGCCGGATACGGCACGATCACCCGTACCGGCCTGGCCGGCCAGGTTTGGGCAAGCGCGCTGCCTGCCATGGTCGTGCACCAGCAGGCCATCAGAACCGCAATTGCTCGCAACGGTTTACGCATTTCTGTCTCCTGGTTTTCTCTTCTGCGGGTTGGCCGAGCCGCACAGGCACGGCCATATCCTTGGAACATGACCCATCTTGCCACAGCCGCTTTTGACAGGGCAAGCGGTTTCCGGATGACGGTTCTCGGACGCATGGCGACACCGCTGTTGCCGACCGCACCGCAACGGCCGCACGCCCTAGTCGCAGGTGACAACAGTTCGTGGATATTGCTATAGTGAGCAATTGCAACGCCACGTTCGCACAAACGGCTGGCGCAACCAACAAAACACAGGAGACAACACCATGACCCCCACAACCGGCCATCGTGCACGGGGCGGCCGCCGCGCCATCCTTCAGGCGGCATTGGCCGCACCGCTCGCAGCCCTTGCCGCAAGCAGCCACGCGCAGGCCTGGCCGTCGCGTGACATCAAGCTGGTGCTGCCCAGCGGCGCCGGCGGTGGGTCCGATATCTTCGGCCGCCCATTGGCGGACTTTCTGACCAAGAGCCTGGGCGTAGCGGTCGTGGTGGAAAACCGTCCTGGCGCCAACGGCATCGTCGCGCACGAAGCCGTGCTGCGCGCGCCGCCCGACGGTCACTCGCTGCTGATCTCGTTTTCGGCCGCGTATCTGGTCAACCGCCTGCTGATGGCCAGGATGTCGCACGACCCGCTGACTGACTTCATGCCGGTCGGGCGCATCGGCGGTGGTGGCGGCAATGTGCTGATCGTCCATCCGTCGGTGCCGGCTCGGAACCTCAAGGAGCTGGTCGTGGAAGCGGCCAAGCAAGGCGGCAAGATGAGCTATGGCTCGTGGGGCATTGGATCAGGCGGGCACCTGGTCATGGAAATGCTCAAGGCGCGTACCGGCATGCAGATTGAGCATGTACCCTACAAGACCGTCGCGCAAATACCGCCGGCGGTGGTGGCCGGTGACGTGGCGGCGGCGTGGATTGATGCGGCAACGCCGGTCGCGCTGGTACGCGCTGGGCGGATTCGCGCCATCACCACTTCTTCGCAAACCCGCCTGCCGCAATTTCCCGACGTCACGATGCTCACCGAGCAGGGGGTGCCATTTGACGTGACCTCCTGGTACGGCATGTTCGTGCTCAAGGGCACGCCCGCGCCGATCATCGCGCGCCTCAATGCATTGCTCAACCAGTGGCTGCTGCAGCCCGATACGGTGGCGTTTTTCGAGCAAAAGCAGAATGCCCCCGCGCCCATGCCAACCACGCCGGCCGAATTTGCGCGCGTGTTGCAAAGCGATGCTGACGGCTGGAAAAAACTGATCGACGACGCCAAGCTGACCCCTTCATAGGCTGGGACAATTCATGAACGCTGTCACACTGGAACACCACGAAGGCTGGGTCGAGCTGATCCTCACCCGGCCCGAACGCAAGAACGCGATTGAGGGCACCCTGGCCGAAGCCATGCGCGATGCGCTGGCAAAGATCAACGCGGATGACGCCATTCGCGCCGTGGTGCTGCGCGGCGCCGGCGGCGCGTTCTGCTCCGGCCTCGATGTGAAAGCCTTCAACGCCGAACCAGCTCCCGCTTGGGCCGGCACCTTCCGGGCCACCTGGGACGAAGTGCACTGCCTCCTGATCGAATCGCCCAAAGTGTTTGTCGGTGCGCTCGAAAAATACGCCATCAACGGCGGCGCCGCGCTGGCCATCGCCTGCGATCTCTTGGTGGCGGGGCGTAGCGCCTTCCTGCAGGTAGGCGAAATCCAGCTTGGCATGGCCGCCCCCAAGAACATTGCTTGGCTGGTGTTAAAGCACGGCGAAGCGGCAGCCATGCGGCTATGCCTGCTGGGTGAGCGGCTGGGTGCCGACGCGCTGCTGCGCGAGCACCTCGCCTCCGAGGTGGTCGATGACGATCAGGTGGTCGCGCAAGCGTGCGCCGTGGCTGCCCGGATTGCCGCGTTTCCTGCCGCCGGCGTACCGCGCATCAAGACCTCGATGCGCGCGGCAGCTGCCGGCATGCGTGCCCGCGACTGGTTTGCATACGCTGCGGCGCATGACCCGCTGGCCGGAAATGCGGCGCCGCTCAAGCCACAGGCCATGCAGCGCCCTGCGCCATAGCGCTTAAGCTCCTTCTTCCCCTATGTGCATGCAATCGATCGCATCGCAGCGGTTGGCGCGTTGCCGTTTGCCAATCAGCGGTTGATGCCCGCCAGCAGCAATGGCAACAACGTGCCCCACAGCAGGATGGCCGGCAGGCGCCGCCAGATGCTCTGCTCCAGCCCCGGCGCCGATCTTGTGAAGCCGGGCAGCTTATTGAACAGCTTCATCGCTATCTGCACCGGCTTGGGTAGTGGAAGGGGCAGGAGCCCAAGCGGCTCCGGAGTCTGCAACAGCAAGGGTTGCCTCGCCGACCCTTTGGCTTCCCCACTGCCGTCCGCACCAGCAGCGGTCTTCAGCGTCGATGATGCAAGTACCGCTGCCGCAGCAACGTGGGTCTTCGCTCATTTTGATCTCCTGGTTGTCACATCGGGCTACTTTACAAGAGACCGCACGGTGGTGAAGCCGCCGTCGACCGCAAGCACCTGGCCGGTCAGACGTGCTGCGCCATCGCCGAGCAGCCAGGCCATCACGTCGGCCACCTGGTCGGCCGTCTGCACGCCGCCCAGCGGGTATTGCCGCGCGGCGCCCTCGCGCATCGCCGCCACCTTCAGCATGCCGGCTGTCATGGGCGTTTCGGTGAGACCCGGCGCGACCGCGTTCACGCGCAGGCCTTGCGCGGCGTAGGTAGCCGCCGCGCTGCGCACCAGGGCCTCGACGCCGCCCTTGGCGGCGGCAATCGCCTCGTGGTTGGCTACGCCAATGCGCGCCACCACGGAGCTGGCAAACACCGCGGCGCCGCGCTCGCCCTTGAGTGAAGTGATCCAGGCCTGCAGCATGAATACCGCACTATCAAGGTTGACCCGCATCACCTCGCGGTAGGCTTCGATGCGCGTGCGGTGCAAGGGGGCGATCAGCGTGCTGCCCACACAGTGCGCCAGCAGCGTCGGCGCCGCGCCAAGCGCGTCTTGGCACGTGACCATGGCCAGGGCGGCGCCTTCGGGCGTAGTGGTGTCGGCGGCGATGCGCACTTCCGCGTCGACGCCGGCCAGGCGGTCGACATCGCGCCCCACCACCGCGACGCGGCAACCTTGGGCGTGCAACTGGCGCGCCAAGGCGCGGCCGATGCCGCCGCTGGCGCCGGTGATGAGGGCGATCGAAGTCATGTGATGCTTTCGGAGTGAATGAAGTGTTGAGCGCTGCTCAGGCGGGTCGATCCAGTCGCGAGGCCACGCGCTGCATCAACGGCCGCACGCGCAGGAACAGCCGGTAGGTGCGTTCCATCGCCCACGTCGCACCCGGCACGCGGCCCACCAGGGCCAGCCAGCGCCAGCCCGGCAGCGCAGCCCACAGAGCCAGGAAGGCCTGCGCTCCGCTGAGCAACTGCCCGTCGGCCTGGCGCACATGGAAGCGCGCCATCAACTGCTCGCGTGTGGTGCCGCTTGGCAAGGGCTGCGCCGTGTCGCTGACGTCGGAAAAGCACACCGGCGTGGTTGGCTTGAGGCCGCGATAGACGCCGATCTCGCGCCGGCACAGCGGGCAGGTGCCGTCGTAGAGCACCGTCAGTGGCGCCGCTTGGTCGCGTTGCTTGGTTACCATGCTGGCTCCTGGTCGGCGGCTAACAGATCCGCAGCCGAGCGCAGGCCACGCGAGGCGCGCTCCCACCAGGTCGAGAAGGAATCGCAGCGTCGGTCGACTGGCGGAAACAGCGTCGGCGCTGCCTCGCATGCCACCCAGCATGGCAGCCACGGCGCCAGGTGTGGCTCGGCGCTGCTCCGCACACTGCGGGCGCCGGCCAGCGCGGCGCGGATGGCGGTGTCCTCGCCGTACCAGCGTATCGGCGTCAGTTCGGCCATGCGGTTTGCCACAAAGCCCCAGCGCCGTGCGCTCCACGGCCAGTCTTGGTGGAAGTCGGCAACGAATACGCCGATCACCAGGGTATCGGCCGGCAACGCGGCGGGCAGTTCGCCCAGGGACCAGGGGTGCACCAGCCAGACATGGCGACCGGCCGCGGCTGCGGCGTCCGGGGAAGTCAAGCCGAGCTCGTTTGGCGGCACCGCCAGAAGAGACGGCTCGACCTCCGAGGGGCCGCCCGCCGGCGTTTCAGGTTCACCCCGAGGCTGCCGGGCCAAGCGATCCAGCACCTCGTAGGGCGCGTCAATCACGCTGCCGGGGCTGTGCCAGCGGGCCGGTGCAAAGCGGGCCACATTGTCAGCATTGAACAGATAGGGCTTGCGGCTGCCGGTGCCGGCGACCCATTGCCAGCTGAGGTGGTTGCTGGCCAGATCGCCATCGAGGAGGTGCCCATACAGCCAATCGGCGCCGACGCGCCAGTGCACCCGGCGCATGTGCACCACATAACTGGCCAGCCACATGCGCGCGTGGTTGTGCAGCATGCCGGAGCCGTAGAGCGTGCGCACCGCCTCGTCCACCACCGGCACGCCGGTGCAGGCGTGGCGGATGTCAGCCGGCAGCTGGTTCGCGTACGTGTCATCGGGCAGCACCCCTTCGTGCAGCGAGCGCAGGATGCCGCCACCGCGATGCTGCCAGACATGGCGGAAGTAGGCGCGCCAGCCGAGTTCGAAAACGAACTTGTCCTGCATCGCCAGCTGGTGACGCGCCGCCACGCCGGCGAGCACATCCGTAAGCGTGACGAAGCCATGCGTGAGGTACGGTGACAGCCCCGTCACCGCGCCATCGAGCGCGTTGCGCGTGCGCGCATCGGCGGCCGGCCGCACGGCGGCGATGCGGGCCTGTGCGGCTGCGAGCGTTGGTGCAAACGTCTCATGCATGTTGACAGACCCCGGCCTGAGCGCTGCTTTCCGCCCCAACCTCACCACGCCGGATCGCCGCCGCGCGTTCGATCACACCCTGCTTTTGCACCCCGGTCAGGCGGGTCAGGTTCTTCACCTGCAGCGCCATGCACGGGTTGCGGGACAATGCGGCTTCATGGCGCATCAGAAAATCCCAGTACCGGGTGGTGAACGGGCAGGCGGTGTCGCCGCTGCGCAGCGCGGGGTCGTAGCGGCAGCCCTTGCAGTGCGGGCTCATGCGCTCGATGTACTTGCCGGTCGCGATGTAAGGCTTGCTGCCCATCACGCCGCCGTCGGCGTATTTGCTCATGCACAGGGTATTGGGCAGCTCCACACACTCCGCTGCGTCGACATAAACCGCCAGGTACCAGACGTGCACCTGCTGCGGGATCACGCCGAGCATCAGCGCAAACGAGCCGGTGACCATCAGACGCTGAATGTGGTTGGCGTCGCCGTGTGCCAGCGTTTGCGCGAGCGCATCTCGCAAGCAGGCCATGTCGGTCGCGCCGGTCCAGTACCACGCGGGCAAGTCCTCCTGGGCATCGAGCGCGTTGCTATCTGCGTAGCCCGGCATCCGGGTCCAGTAGACGCCGCGCACGTATTCGCGCCACCCGAGAATCTGGCGAATGAAGCCCTCCGCACTGGACAGCGCCACGTTGCCGTAATGGTAGGCCGCCTCTGCGGCTGCCACCACATCGCGTCCTGGTAGCGGCCGAACAGGGGCAAACGCTCCTTGATGAACGCGTCCAAGGCTTGCAGGGCCTGCGCGCGGGTCACCGGCCAGGCGAAGTCCTCGAGGCTGCCGGGGTGCGCGGCAAAGCGGGTCTTGACCAGCGCGATGACCTCGCGCGTGACGGCATCGGGTTTGAAGCTTGTCCGTGCCAGCACCTCACCCGGGCCGGCCGCGCTGAAGACTTCGCGGTTGTCGGCATCAAAGTTCCACTGGTCACCGACGGGCTTGTCACCCTGCCCGCCGCCCTGCATCAGCACGCCATGCCGCTTGCGTTGCTCGCGGTTGAGGTATTCCATGCGCAGCGATTTGCGTCCCTTGGCATGCGCCGCGAATTCGCGCACGCTGCAGAAGAAATGGCGGTCTTCGCGGAGCTCCAGCGGCAGGCCGTTCGCCGCGGCCTGGATCGCCTGCGACACGCGCCAAACGCCTGGCGCGGTCATCACCAGGCGGTCAGGCCGCAGGCGCAAAACATCTGCCTGCAACTGGGCTGGCAGACTGCCGGCGGTGCCAACTGCATCAAGCCGGCTGGAATGCGTCGGGCGACCAGCGGGTTTCAGGTCCAGCGCGAAGTGCCACATCGACGAGAGGAACAGGGCCGTACGCGATTTGCTCGACCAGACGTGGGTCGATTCATCGGACACCTCGGCCATCCAGACGGAATTGCACCCCACATCGAAACCATCGAACGCGGCGGCACCGAGGTCCAGTTGGTCCCCCAGCACGACGATCAGGTCGCGCAGCTTAGCCACTTGCAGCCCGGCCGCGACGGCAGGCTTCCGAGCAGAATTTCACCTCGGCCCAGTTATTCGCCCAGCAGCGCCGCCAGCTCATGGGCCGGCCGCAGGCCACGCAAGGCTTGCTCGGAAGAGCAGCCTTGTTGCCGCGAAACGTGGCCCTGCGCACAGTCATCACGCCCTCCGGGAGATAGCCGCCAGGTTCACGCCTTCTTGACCCAGGCGGTGCACCAGCCCGGCCCCGCCACCTGCTTGCCGGCAAACAGCGGGCACCCGGCGGCCTTGTCAGTCGCCTTGCCTTGATACAACGCACAGTTGGTACAAACTTGGCCGGTGACAAACTTGGGAAACTTCTTTACGTCAACCCGCTTTGCGTCCGCCACGTAGCCTAATGCAGCGCCTTGGGCGTCCTTCTCATCGACCATGGACTGCGCCTGAGCGCGGGAAGTGAGCACCCCGCCAGAGGCGGCAACAGTCAACAGAAACACGCGGCGGGACAGAGGAAGATTCATGACAAATTCCTAAAAGGGTTATCGAGGGGCGATACAAAGCAAGACTTATTTAAATTTTCGAAATTCCATCACCGTCAGGCCAATGCCGACCAAAACCAGAGCGAAGACAGCAATCCCAAAAAGCAGGAGGTTATCGGCAATCATTTTTCCCTCCCCATCAACGCTGCCAACTTGAAATAGATTCCGAAACAGAAAATCGAGGGAATCCAAATCGCGGTGAAAATCGCCTGCTCTCGGTCTTGCACCACGAACCACAAGTTGGCCGAAATGAAAAATGAAATCATCACTGCCAACAGAATAAAAAAATCCGACTTTTTCAACATATAGAGGTTCCTGATGTTTTATTTCTTACCGTATTCCGTTACGCCGTAACCGAAGGCACTCAGCAAACAACCGCCGATTGCCACCGATCCGATCACTCGCACCCCCGACGAAATGCCGAGCGCAAAAGCGTCTGCCTGAATCAGGCCGCTTGCAGCGAGTGCCAAACCGACACAACCAATCACAGTCAATAAGTTGCCAACCACGATCGTCAGACTGCTGATGTATTTCCTGACTTTGTTCATTTCGCATGACAACGGGTGCGCAAGAGGAGCGCCTGCAGGGTAACGACACCCGCTTTCGCGGGCGTCGTCTCGTTTTCGGCCGTTAAACGTTGCGCGACCGAATTGCCAGTAGGGTTCTTACTTCGGCAGTACTACAGTGTCGATCACGTGGATCACGCCGTTGTCGGCAACGATGTCGACGGCGGTGACGTTGGCGTTGTCAACCTTGACGCCGCCCATGGTGGCCACGGTCAGCGAAGAGCCTTGGACCGTTTTGACCATGCCGGCCTTGACGTCCTTGGACATCACCGCGCCCGGCACAACGTGATAAGTCAGCACGGCAGTCAGCTTGGCCTTGTCGGCCAGCAGTGCGTCCAGCTGGGCTTTGGGAATCTTTGCAAAGGCTGCATCGGTCGGTGCAAATACGGTGAACGGGCCCTTGCCTTTCAGGGTTTCGATCAGGCCGGCAGCCTGCAGGGCCGTTGCTAGGGTCTTGAAGCTACCCGCGGAAACGGCGGTATCGACGATATCCTTGGCGTTCGCTGCGGACATCAAACAGAACGAAACGGCCACGGCAGAGATCAGCTTTTTCATGACATTTCCTTTTTTGGTCAGTGGGTAAAACGGGGGGACTGGCTAAAACAAACTCGCTCCGAAAAGCGTAATGCAACACATTTGAACTTGTATTGAACTCTTTATGAGTTCGTAATGTACTCGAATAAAGCAGGATTGAACAGCTATTTTTGATATATTGCTTAATTAACTCAGTTCATGTTGAATTTTAAGCATGTTTTCTGATAATATGAGTTCAAATACAGTTCATTTAAAGGTCCCTATGTCTACCCGTGAGCAGAAATCGCTTGAGGAACCCGTGTACCGGAGCGGCGCAGTGGCCCGATTCACCGGCATTCCGGTGCAGACCCTGCGCGTGTGGGAACGCCGCTACAAGATCGTTGGGCCCCGTCAAAGCGCGACGGGGCAGCGCCTGTACACGCCAGCAGAAATGGCGCGCTTGGCGTTGATCAAGCGGCTGGTCGACTCGGGGCACGCGATTGGCTCGATTGCCGCGCTCGGCCCAGACGCGCTGCGGGCCATGCTCGACAAGGTATCTCGCGCGAATCTGGGGTCAGCACCCGCGCCGCAGACCGGCCAGGTGGCAGGGATCGCGCTGCCCCCGATGCGCGTGGCCATCGTGGGTGAGGCGCTAAGCTTGCGGGTGGCGCATCATCGTGTGGCTGCGCTGCAGATCGTGGCGGCAAGTCCAAACATGGCGGTTGCCAGCGAAATGCTCAGGGGCGTAACAGCCGATGCACTGCTCATCGAGCTGCCGACCCTGCAGCGCGAAACGCCCGAGACGATTCGTTCTCTGGCGCGGCAACTCGGCGCGCAGCGCATCGTCGTCGAATACGGCTTCGGCGCGCAACGTGTCGAGCAGGAACTGCGTGCATCCGGCTGCAGCCTGGTGCGTGCGCCCATCGAGCTCGAACAGCTGGAATCTCTTTGCGGCGCGCCATCCGCCGGCCTCCAGCAGGGCGCACCCGCCGCGCTGCCGCCGGTCGATCCTGCTGCGCCGCGACGTTTCGACAGCAAGGCGCTCGCCGAGATTTCGATGACTTCAGTGAAGGTGAAGTGCGAGTGCCCTCACCATCTGGCCGAACTGTTGATGCGCCTGGGCAACTTCGAAACCTATAGCGCGGAGTGTGAAAACGCCGACGCGGCTGATGCGGCACTCCATCACTACTTGAAGGAGGTGGCGGGCAACGCGCGCGCGATGCTGGAGGTGGCGTTGGTCCGTGTCGCAGAGGCCGAGGGTCTTGCCCCGCCTGGATAAACAGGGTTGTATGTGTGGCTCGCCTTTTAGCGGGCTGGCAACAAGGGCCGCATCGTCGCCGACCTGCTCAAGACATGCAATCAAAATCCAAGGCTATGTCCTGTTCGGTCTTGAGGTGCTCGGCGCGATCCGATTTGCGCGGTTTGAATCGCTCACAACTCCGGCGCATAACGCCTGGCCAACTCTTCCTGGGTTTCCGGCGCAATGTTGAGCCCGGTCTGATCGCCGATCATCTTGCCCGCCGACGGTAGTACCGAGCGGCCAAGCTGCGCCTGCGGATCCCACAGTTTCGAGCGCATGAAGGCTTTTGCGCAGTGAAGGTAGGCCGACTCAACAGACACGCGGACCACTGTTGTCGGCGCGCGTCGCTCGGTGGTGCACAGGGCGATGTCGGTGGCGTCGCGCGACAGCGCAGCCTTGCCATTCACCCGCAGCGTCTCATTGACCCCGGGAATCATGAACAGTAGCCCGATCTTGCCGGTGTCAACGATGTTCTGAAACGAGTCGAGCCGGTTGTTGCCCGGTGAGTCAGGGATCAGCAGAGTGTGGGCGTCAGTGACCTTCACAAATCCGGGATCACCGCCGCGCGGGGAAGCGTCGAGATTGTGCACGGCATCCGAGGTGGCGAGCAGCACGAAAGAGGACAGCGCGATAAAGCTTTTGCAGTGAATGTCCAGGTGCGCAATCTCTTTCTTGACTGCGCGCTCCATCGGCTCTGCATACACACGGCGTAGATCCGGTACCGTCTTGATGCTCATGGTGGGCTCCTGCTGTCGGGCTGCCTGGGTCTCTGGTGGGGGCCAGCGTCAGTTCAGTTTCAAGGTTTTCAGAAAGTCGCGATAAAAATCGTGCTGCTCGCGCACAAAACTCGCATAGGCAGACCCACCCTGGTACACGACGACGGTGGAGAGCTTGTCGCGCATCTCGGCGATGACTGCGGGGTCGGTGAGCAGCTTGCGCACCGCCGCGTCGAGGCGCTGCTTGATCGGCCCCGGCAGTTTTGCCGGGCCCGCCAGCGATAGAAACGACCCTTGAAAGTACTTGAAGCCTTTTTCCTGGATGGTCGGCACCTCGGGCAGGTCACGCCAGCGATCTTTGCTGGTCACCAGCAGCAGGCGTAGCTTGCCGCTTTTCACCTGCGGCACAATCGCGCCAGGACTCCCGACGCCCATCGTGACATGGCCGCCCAGCACGTTCGGGATGATCTCGCCGTCGCCCTTGAACGGCGCATGCACCCAATCGGCACCCAGATCCTTGCCCAGGCGCGCCATGAGCAGATGATTGGTGGTGCCGATGCCCGGGGTGCCGTAAGACACCTTCGCCCCATTGGCCTTAGCGTGGGCGGCCAGGTCCTCCCAGGTCTGCAACGGCGATTGCGCACCGGCGTAGATTCCATACTCGTAAGGGCCAATCACGCCGAGGTGATGGAAATCGTTGAGCGGGTCGTAAGCCGGCTTCTGAATGTGCGGGATGATCGCCAGCGCCGGCAGATTGACCAACCCGATCGTATAGCCGTCGGGGGCGGCGCGCGCAATCTCGCCGACACCGATCGCGCCGCCGGCGCCGGGGCGGTTCACCGGAACCACGGATGTTCCCAGCTCCTTGCCCAGCAACTCCGCGAAGCGGCGCCCCACGAAGTCCGTCGTCGTTCCCGGCGCAAACTGGATGATGAGGGAAATCGGCCGGTCCGGATACGACTGTGCCGCAGCTGGAGCGAACGGCAGCGCCAGAGCCAACAGCAGGCTCGGCATGAATCGAGCCGCTACGAATTGCAGCAATGCCATGTTTCGATCTCCGAAAAAAGGTTGAACCAGATGCCTGTGAGGATGAGGCGCGAGCGCTTTGCCCCGCACAGCCGGCTTGCCTGATGATTCATTAGAGTAGCTCAGTTCCTCGCTTGGCAGCTTGCCGACGCAAAGACTCCCCGACACCACAATGCAGCGCAACCCAAAAAGGGCAGCACCGATGGTCAATGACAAAGCATCGAAGCAGCAGTTGCGCGGTGCGCGCGAACCGGTTGGCAAGAAGCTGTTCAGCTTTGCGGTAATTGCCGACACCCATGTGAACGAGCACGAGCAACGCTCTGCCTCCCCGTTTGAAACCAATGCGCACGCCAACGGCCGGGCGCGCCATGCCCTGGGCGAAATTGCCGCACTCGATCCCGCGCCGGAGTTCGTGGTGCACCTGGGCGACATCGTGCACCCGATGCCGGGCTTGCCGGTTTTCGGCGAGGCGGCACGCCGGTTCAAGGAAATTGCCGAGGTGCTGCGGGTGCCTCTGCACCTGGTGCCGGGCAATCACGACGTCGGCGACAAGGCGGTGGACTGGATGCCGGCCGACATTGTCTGCTCGGACTACGTGTCGCGTTATCGCGAGACGTTTGGCAAGGACTACTACGCGTTCGACTGTGGCCCCGTGCGCGGCATCGTCATCAATTCGCTGTTGCTCAATTCAGACCTGCCGGAAGAAGCCGAACAGCGCGCGTGGCTGGAAGCTGAACTCACCGCAAGTGACGGCCGGTGCCTCTTTGCCTTCATCCACTATCCACCCTACGTGCTCGCCCCCGACGAGCGCAGCACCTACGACAACGTCGACCAGCCGGGGCGCGCCTGGTTGCTCGATCTGCTGCGCGCACACGGCGTCGAGGCGATGTTTGCCGGGCACGTGCACAACTTCTGGTACGACTGGTTCGGCAAGACCGAGATGTACCTGCTGCCATCAACGGCATTTTTGCGGCACGATTACAGCGAGTTCTACCGCGTCAACCCGGGCAAGGAGTTTGGCCGCGGCGATGTGGCCAAAGTCGGTTACTGCGTGGTTGACGTCCACGAGCAGGGGCACGAGATGCGCCTGGTGCGCACCGATGGCCGCGAGCAAGCCCCCGAGCAGGCGCATGCACCGCGCCGCGTACCGCCGCCGGCCAACGTCAAGGCCGCGTCGTTTACCGGTGTCGGCGTCGAATTGCGGCATCCCTGGGCGGAGATTCTCGAAATTCCGTCCACAGGTGGCGTGCAGGAGTTTGGGCGCAAACCGGCGCGCAACGACTATCCGGTGATGGCGCTTTGGGAGATGGGCGCGCGCCTGCTCAAGGTACCCGACCACGACCTCACGCAAGCGCAGGTGCGCGAGCGCATGAAGCTGATGCATGGCGTCGGGCATCGCTTCATTGCCACGTCCTTCGGCGTGCCGCGTGACCATTTCACGGCGGTGCTGGCGGAAGCACCCGGCGTGATCGATGCGGTGGAGGTCAACATCAGCGGTGCTGCGCTGCCGCGCGAAGCGGCTCGCCTGACTGCGTTCAGTGAGAAGACTTCGCTGCCCCTCTTCTGGGCCAAGCTGCGCATGCATGAAGACGCCCGTTACGACGGCCAGCATGTCAGCCATTTCATCAAGACCGGCTTGACTCACCCCGAACTCGATGACGTCGAGGGCGTGATGGACAAGGCCGGCGTACGCGGCCTTTTCACCGGCGTGGTCGTGCGCATTGATCGCGATCTTGACCTTCTCTCAACGGCGTCCAGCCTCGTGCGGTTTGCCGCGCAATCGGGTTTGAGTGTGCTCGGCGCGATCAAGCTGACCGACGCCAGCATTGCGCGCTGCCGCGACGACGACGTCGATACCGCACGACTGACGGCCGAGGCCCTGCTCGCGGCGCGCATGTCGCCGCAAGTGTGTTGCGTGTTCGACACCTTCATGGATGTCGACCGCGGTTACTTTCCGCGCAATGGCTTCATCGATCGCATGTTCAACCCGCGGCTGGCGCTGCGCACCTACGCTGCCATGTCGCACCTGCTCGGCGACGGCGGCAACGTGGAGATCGAGCCGGCGGTGGATGGCTCCGGCAAGCCTGCAAGGTCGATTCGCTTTCGCGTTGATGGCGTGGCGCATGTACTGGTATCGGGCGTGGATCGGGCTGGTGCCAAGGCTATGGCGAAGGCGGCCGGTGCGAAGGACGTGCTCGACCTTTGTGCAGGCGAGTTCGTCACGCTGGGGTCGGGGCAGGGTGTCGCTGCGCCGGGCTTATGGGTGCTGGTTGACGCTGCGTCTTAGGTTGTCCGTTGCGCCCGGCCAGTTGGCGTGTGCCATGTCGCCAAGAGTGGCTCCCACCAATGGTTTTGGGCCGATGGCGCGATTCTATAATGCTGCACTGCACACTACTAGCTTTTCCCAAGCGGCGTTCCCGGTACTAGAATCGGCTGCGCGTTGAACCCGTCCTTGGCCTTGGGCAAAGGCTTCGCAATGCCCGCAGCGACGGTTCGGCGCCACCTTCTGGAAGGAGAGACAAATGAACAAAAAATACAAGATCCTGATCATGGGCGCCTCGTACGGTTCGTTGGTGGCGACCAAACTGGCGCTTGCGGGCCACGATGCCTGCATGGTGTGCCTGCCGGCGGAGGCCGAGCTGGTCAACCGCGAAGGCACGCGTGTGCGCATGCCGGTCAAGGGCCGCGAGGGCCTGGTCGAGATTGATTCGCGCAAGCTGCCGGGGAAAATCAGCGCCACCGTGCCGAGCGCCGCCGACCCCGCGCAATTCGACCTCGCGGTGCTGGCCATGCAGGAGCCGCAGTATCGTTCGCCGGGCGTGCGCGAATTGCTCGACCGCGTGGCCAGGACCAGGACGCCGGCAATGTCGATCATGAACAT
>SXGT01477859.1_pt1 | contig 28807 bp, 21 predicted proteins | sample 3176221 | NCBI WGS metagenome assembly SXGT01 (sample SAMN11356862, study PRJNA531348) | freshwater metagenome | isolation source: freshwater sample F1-120 | place: China: Fuxian Lake, Yuxi | collected 2017-12-25 | reverse complement strand
GGGCGGGGAGGCCTTCGGCCTGCCCGCCGAGCAGTACGCGATCCAGACCAACACGCATCCGTCGACGACGACGGTCGCGAACATCGCGACGTTCAAGCGGCAGCTGCAGCGCCTCGGCTTCTCGTACGACTGGGATCGGGAACTCAGCACCGCGGATCCGAAGTACTTCCGCTGGACGCAGTGGATCTGGAAGCAGCTGCATGCGCGCGGACTCGCCTACGAGAGCAACGCGCCGGTGTGGTGGTGCGAGGCGCTCGGCACCGTGCTCGCCAACGACGAGGTCATCAATGGCAAGAGCGAACGCGGCGACCATCCGTGCGAACGGCGGCCGCTGCGCCAGTGGGTGCTCAAGATCACCGACTACGCCGAGCGCCTGCTGACGGACCTCGATGGCGTCGATTGGAGCGAGTCGCTGAAGACGATGCAGCGCGAGTGGATCGGCAAGAGCGAAGGCGCCGAGATCGACTTCGACGTCGCCGGGCATGCCGGCACCAGGATCCGCGTGTTCACGACGCGCCCCGACACGTTGTTCGGCGCGTCGTTCATGGTGCTGTCGCCGGAGCATCCGCTGGTCGCGTCGATCACGACGGCGGCGCAGCGCGGCGCCGTCGACGCCTACCAGAAGGCCGCGGCCGCGAAGAGCGAACTCGAGCGCACCGACCTGGCGAAGGACAAGAGCGGCGTGTGGACTGGCGCCTACGCGCACAACCCGGCGTTCGCCGCGAACGACCCCAAGGGCCGCATCCCGGTCTGGATCGCCGACTACGTGATCGTCACCTACGGCACCGGCGCGATCATGGCGGTGCCGGCCGGCGACGAGCGCGACTTCGCGTTCGCGACCAAGTTCGGCCTGCCGGTGCCGGGCATCTTCGCACCGCAGACGGGCGATGCGGTGCGTGACGCGCGCATCGCGGCGGGCGCGGAGTGCTGCAGCGACGACGTTCCGTTCGGACCGCACAACCGGAACGGTTCGCTGTCGATCGCGGGCCTCGGCATGGCGGCGGCGAAGCGCACGATGATCGACTGGCTGGTCGCGCAAGGCCGCGGCCAGGCGAAGGTGACCTACAAGCTGCGCGACTGGCTGTTCTCGCGGCAGCGCTACTGGGGCGAGCCGTTCCCGGTGCTGCACACGCAGGACGGCGTCGAGCTGGTGCCCGACGCGCAGTTGCCGGTCGAACTGCCGCACATGGACGACTTCAAGCCGGGTGGCGTGCCGGAGTCGCCGCTGATCCGCGCCAAGGAATGGGTGGCGACGCGCGATGCGCGCGGGCGCGCGGCGCAGCGCGAGATCAACACCATGCCGGGTGCGGCGGGCTCGAGCTGGTACTTCCTGCGCTTCTGCGATCCGCACAACGAGCGCGAGTTCTGCAGCAAGGCCGCGAGCGACTACTGGCTGCCGGTCGACCTCTACGTCGGCGGCACCGAGCACGCGGTCGGGCACCTGCTCTATTCGCGCTTCTGGACCAAGGTGCTGCACGACGCCGGCCACGTGCGGGTGAAGGAGCCGTTCCACAAGCTCTACAACCAGGGAATGATCCAGGCGTTCGCCTACGAGGACTCGCGCGGCGCCGTCGTGCAGATGAAGGACGTCAAGGACGCGGGCGAAGATGCCGTGCACGCGACGACCGGCGAGAAGCTGAAGCAGATCGTCACCAAGATGAGCAAGCGCTACGGCAACGTCGTCAACCCGGACGACGTGGTCAACGAGTACGGCGCCGACACCCTGAGGCTGTACGAGATGTACATGGGGCCGCTCGCCGACAGCAAGCCGTGGAACCCGAAGGACGTGCCGGGCGTGTTCCGCTTCCTGCAGCGGAGCTGGCGCCTCGCGGTGCCCGAGTTCGTCGAGAACGGTTCGATCCACGCGTGGCTCGGAGCGGATCGTCCGGACGATCCAGCGCTCGAGAAGGCGTTGCACCGCACGATCCACAAGGTCGAGGGCGACATCGAGCGCATGGCGTTCAACACCGCGATCGCGGCGATGATCGTGTTCGTCAACGACGCGACCAAGGCGATGGACAAGCTGAGCCGCAGCCAGCTGCTGCGCTTCGCGCAGATCCTGCAGCCGTTCGCGCCGCATCTGGCCGAAGAACTGTGGGCGCGGCTCGGCGGTCAGGGGGTGCTCGCGTACGCGCCGTGGCCAATGGTCGACGCCAAACTGCTGGTCGACGACGAGGTCGAGATTGCGGTGCAGGTGCTCGGCAAGGTGCGCGGTCGCGCGCTGGTGCCGAACGGCTGCGCCGCCGACGTCGCGATCGCCGCAGCGCGGACTGCAGTGGCCGCGCATCTCGAGGGCAAGACGGTCGTGAAGGAGATCGTCGTGCCGGGCAAGCTCGTCAACTTCGTCGTGAAGTAACGGCGGCATTGTGCTCCTGGTTGGACGAGTGGGGCATGGACGCGTAGACGTCGCAGTCGGCGGGCTTCACACTCGCGAATGCGCTCATTATCGCGACGTCGAACGGTCTGCAGTTGACCGTGGGGCGGTGACGCTGCCGGTCAGAACAGCAACCGACCGCCGACACTCCAGCCGAACAGATCCTCGCCCCACATGATCGCGGCAGAAATCGCAAAGCCGTTGCCGATGGGCAGGTCGTCCCCGGTCGGCACCACGAGCCCGGCGCCGACTTGCACGTAGTGGTCGACGCCGAAAAGGTCGCCTTCGGGGAACGCCCGCAACGCTGCCGACAGCTGCCATTCGACCGGTCTCTCGTGCCGCGTGACGCCGGTGGGGCCGAACAGGTCGCCGTGCAATGTCACCAGTTGCGAGCGCGCGACGAAGTCCTGTGCGGGATCATCTTCGGCGATTGTCTCGGTCCAACGCACGTCGTAGCGGCCGACGACCTCGAGGCGATGTTGTTCGCCCAGGGGACGCTGCCACCGGGCCCGCGCCGCGGTGCCGTAGGTCGCGGCGAGCGCGTCCCAGTTGAAGGCGATGCCGTCGACGAGTGACGCCGTCAGCGCCGCTCCCGGACCGCCGTAGCGGGAGTCGTTCTCGATGTGTGCCAGCGCGACGTCGACGACCGGTGCTACGGTGACTTCGTCAGTGACGCGGAACTCGAGGCCGAGTCCGACCAGGGCGCCGTAGGTGCGCCAGCGGCTGGCGATCGACGTTTCGTTGCCTGGCAGCTCGCCACCCCAGAGGTCGGCGAGCCGTTGGCGGGCCTCAGCAAAACCGAGCGTGCCTTCAATCCACAGGCTTGGCGCCGACTTGCCGAACGGGATCAGCTCGCGATGGAACGGCATCGCCATCACCGTCAGGTCGGTCGAGGCGTCGTCGTCGATCGAATAGCTGGCGCCGGACAGTTCGAGTTCGTCCGACATCAAGACGAGGCCGAGCAGTGATTGGGCGAAATGGACTTCTTCCAGGTCCTCGCGCAGTTGCTGGCGAGCGGCTGCCAGGGATTGCCCAGGGCAGCCTGCCGCGGCGAGCAGGATCGCGGTAGGCGCAGCGGCGGCGAGGCGCATGCGCAGAGCCTATCGCCGGAAGCGGCGCGCTTCGTGCAGTTCGCCGATCACGATGCCAGGGCCGAAGCCGCGCAGCACGAACGCCTGCAGCAGCGGCGCCGCGGCTGCAGGTTCGGGCAGCGCGAACGCCAGCGTGCCATCGCTGCCCGCCACGCCGAGCGGGAAGCGTTGGTCGTCTTCGATCGCCAGCGTGCCGGCCGGGCCGAGATCGAGGCAACCCAGCGTCGTGCCCGCCAACAGGATCAACGCGTCGCCGGGTTGCCCTTGGAATCGCCAGTCGGAGCTGCCCTGCGGTGGGGGCGTCAGCAACGGCTGCCACGGTTCCACGGCGTGCACTTCGAGTTCGCGATGGGCGCCTTCGCCACGCAGCGTCGCGAGCAATTCCACGGTGACGCCGTCGCGCAGGGAGGCATCGACCGATTGTGGTGCGAGGCGAATGCCCGCGCAGGTCCAGGCGCCGTCGGCGGTGCGTTCGATGACGCCGCGCCAGCGCATGTGGTGTGACCAGGGCTGCGGTTCGAGCGTGCTCGTGGTCGCGTCCCACCCGTAGCGAGTGGGCCGTGGCGGGATCGCCGCCTGCGTGCCGAAGTGGAGGATGCGTCCCGTCGTCAGGTCCAGGTCCGTCGCGTGGGCGCGGATGTGTGGCATTGCCGTTCGGAACGGTGGCCCGAGTGCGGCGGGCAGGGCGTTGCGCGCGATCACGTGCGAGCCTTGCCGATCGGGTATCGCGCCGAGCACGAGCGGCTGGTCGGTGGGCAGCCTGTCGATCGCGGCGAACAATGCGTGGGTCGTGCGCAGGGCCGCCTGGTAGTCCAGCGCCCAGAGCGCAAAGCCGATGGCCGCAGTCGCGACGGTCAGCAGCGCCAGCCCGCGCGCGAGCCGATGGGCGCCGCGAGCGGCGAGCGAAGCCAACCCGAGGCCGACGCCGAGGCTCCATCCGACGTTCGCGGTGTAGAGGTAGCGACCGTTGGTCAGGTCGCCGGTGCGGAACGTCGAGCCGATCGCCGGCACCAGGGAGCCGACGGCCACCGCGAGCGCGAGCAGCGCCGGTCCGCGCGCCGGGCTGCGCAGCAGGCAGCCGGCGAGCAGCACCGCGAAGCCGAGCGCGCCGACTCCGAGCGTGAACCCGATCGGCAGTTCATCGTCGAGTGGCAGCACGACGGCCCCGATGCCGGACAGGATCGTCTGGACGATGCGGAAGGAAGACGAGATGGCCTCGTTGGTGCTCGGGTAGCCGCCGACCCAACTGCCAAGGCGCGACGCGCGCCAGAGCGTCCAGGCGACGGCGGCGACCAGGGGCAGCGCGATGGCGACCGCGAGTGCCGGGCGCGGCAGCGACTGCGGTCGCATCACGAAGGCGGCAGCGGCGGCAAGTGGTGCCGCGAGCACGCCCGCATCGTGCGAACCCGCCGCGAGCAGCACGGCGCCGAGCGTCGCCAGCAGACGGCGCGCGAGCGGCCATCGCGTCGACGTGGCGGCGAGCATGGCGAGCACCGCGAACAAGGCCGCGAGAAGCTGGCCGCGCCCAGCGATCCACACCGCCGCTTGCACGGCGGCGCCGGGCAACAGGCACAGCCACGCCGTGAACCAGGGCCACGGCCCGTTGCCGACGGTGCGCGCCAGCAGGCGACCCGCGAGCAGTGCGGTGGCGCAGTGCAACGCCCACGAGATCGCCGCCGACGCGGCGGCGCTGGCGCCGAACAGGTGGGCATCGACGAGGTAGCTCGCGTGCCAGACGGGGCGGTAGAACTTCGGCCAACCGCCGGGATCGCGCGGGGCCGTGTGGGCGTTCCACCAATGGGCGAGCGCATCGCCGAAGTCGCCGCCGGCCCATGCCTCGCGCAGCAGGCCGTAGTCGTCGGCGCGATAGCACGCCGTCGCCGCGAGCCAGATGCCGATCGCCGCAGCCGTGCACGGGAACAGTGCGAGTAGCCGCAGGTTCACGGGCGCGATCACGATCGCGCTTGCGCGCCCGCCGTGTCGCGGTCGGTGTCGAACGGCGGCAACGGTTCGGCGGTGAAGCCCTTGCCGACCAGGCGGTCGAAGATCGGGCTCGCCATCAGCGTCGTCACGATCGCCATGATCACCAGCGTCGCGAACAGGCCGGGCGAGATGATGCCGCGCTGCAGGCCGATGTTGATGATGATCAGCTCCATCAGGCCGCGGGCGTTCATCAGGATGCCGATGCCGAGCGCCTCGCGCTGCGGCACGCCGGTGGCACGCGCCGCCAACCAGCAGGCGATGCCCTTGCCAGCAATGGCGGCGACCAGGACCGCGCCGCACATCAACCACAGGAACGGCGTGTCGATCAGGCTGATGCGCGTGTTCAGGCCCGAGTAGGTGAAGAACAGCGGCAGCAGCAGCGACACCGCGAGGGGTTGGATGCGTTGCACGGTGTCGCGCGCGACGTTGCGTGGCAGCACGGCGCCGCAGACGAAGGCGCCGAACACCGCGTGCAGGCCGATCAGGTCGGTGAACCACGCCGACAACGCCATCGCGATGAGCGCCACGACGAGTCCGGTCTCGGTCAGCGTGCCCTTGTCGAACAGACGCGGTGACAACCAGTGCAGCAGCGGCCGCGCGACCAGGATCATGAAGGCGACGAAACCGATGCCGCCGCCGACGTTGAGGATCGCGTGCGAGTAGTCGTTGTCGAAGCTGGCGAGCACCAGGGCGAGCAAGCACCAGGCGGCGGCGTCGTCGAGTGCACCGGCGCCGAGGGCGACCGTGCCCATGCGCGTGCCGGCGAGGCCTTTGAAGTGGATGATGCGCGCCAGCATCGGGAACGCCGTGATCGACATCGACGCGCCGAGGAACAGCACTGCTTCGAACAGGTTCGTTTTCTCGGGGAACAGGTCGGTCCACTCGAACATCGCCCAGCCGAGCAGGCCGCCGAGCGCGAACGGCGTGACGATGCCGGCCGCCGACACCGTCACCGAGCTCTTGAAGTGCCGCTTCACGATGTCGACGCGGAACTCCATCCCGACGATGAACATGTAGAGCGCGAGGCCGAGCTGCGACGCCGGGAACAGGTAGCTCTGCGTGTCGCGCGTCGTCTGCGTCGGATCCCAGGGGAACAACGACGCCTGCACTTCGGGCGCCAACAACCCGAACAACGACGGCCCCAGCAGCACGCCGGTGACCATCTCGGCGACGACCTGCGGCTGGCCAAATCGCTTCGCCACGAGGCCCACCAGGCGGCAGGCCAGCAGGATCACGGCGATCTGGAGGAAGAAGTGGACAGCGAGCTGCAGGTTGTTCATGGCCCGGGTAGCGCGGCCAGTCTAGCGAGCAACCTCGCCCGGCCCATCGGCTCGCGGGCGAACTCTGCGCCGCTCACTCGGAGCGAGCGACCGCCAACACGTCTTCGAGCGTGACCAGCCCACGCTGCGCCTTCTCGAAACCGTCCTGCATCAGCCGGCGATATCCGGCTTCGCGGGCCAGCTGCTCGAGTTCGGTGTCGGGGGCGCGGCGCGAAATTGCCGAGGCCAGCGCCGGCGACACGTAGAGCACTTCGTGCATGGCGACGCGGCCACGCTTGCCGCGGTTGCGGCACTGCTGGCAGCCGGCCCCCTGGCGGAAACCGGTCAGCTTGGCCTCCGGGGCGACGCCGAACTCCTTCAGCACGTCGGCCGGCGGTTGCACTGGTTGCGCGCAGTCGGGGCAGATGCGGGCGACCAGTCGCTGGCCGACGATGCAGCGCAGCGCCGGGCCCAGCAGGTACGAGGCGATGCCCATGTCCGTCAACCGGTGCACGGTCGACAGCGCGTCGTTGGTGTGCGCAGTGCTGAGCACGAGGTGGCCGGTCAACGCCGCCTGCACGGCGATGCTGGCGGTCTCGGCGTCGCGGATTTCGCCGCCCATCACGAGGTCGGGATCCTGGCGCAGGATCGAACGCAGCGCACTCGCGAACGTGCGCTCCGCCTTCACGTCGACCTGCACCTGCGTGGTGCCGGCGAGTTCGTATTCGACCGGATCCTCGACGGTGACGAGGTTGCTGTCGGGCTTGTTCAGCTCCGACATCGCCGTGTAGAGCGTGGTGGTCTTGCCGGAGCCGGTGGGGCCGGTGAGCAGCACGATGCCGTTCGGCGAAGTGAAGCCGCGCCGGAACAGGTCGAGGTTGTGCTTGCTCATCTCCAGCTTGGCCGGATCGAGCGTGACGCCGGTGCGGTCGAGCACGCGCATGACCGCCTTTTCGCCGAGCACGCTCGGCAGCACCGACACGCGCAGTTCGACCTTCGCCGACACCGAGATGCGCCCGTCCTGCGGTTTGCGACTCTCGCCGATGTCCATGTTCGACGCGACCTTGATGCGCGCGACCACGGCGCGCTGCAGGCCCGTCGGCAGCGTGTAGAGCGTGTCCATCTCGCCGTCGACGCGGATGCGAACGCGCAGGCCGTCGCGCTGCGGCTCGATGTGGATGTCGCTGGCGCGCGCGCGCATGCCTTCTTCGATCAGGTGGTCGACGAGCTTGACGACGGCGTCGTCGCCGACGAGCCGGCGCAGTTTGTCGGCATCGACGGACTGGCTGTCGATCTCCGACTTGAGCAGGCGCTGGATCAGGCCCTCGATGCCGGACGAGCCCTTCGTCTGGCGGCTGAGAGCCGTGGCGATCGACTGCGGCGTTGCCAGTATCACCTGCACCGACAGGCCGGTGACTTCCTGGATCTCGTCGACCGCGACCAGGTCGAACGGGTTCTTCAGCGCCACCGACAGGATGCCGTCTTCTTCACCGACCACGACTGCCGAGTGGCGCGTCGCGATGTCGAGCGGAATGCGGTGCCGGACCCTGTGGTCGATCGAGCGATCGTCGAGCGGATGGAACGACAACCCGAGCATCTCGGCCCAGATGCGATAGCCGCGCTCCATCGTGATCATGCCGCGGGCGACGAGCCTCTCGATCTGCGCCGCCTCGCCGGCGGGGCAGTCCCGCAGTTGCGCCTCGAGGAACTTGCGGTCCTCGTCGAGGCTCACAGGGAGCGCGTTGATCATGTCGGACTTCTGCGAAGCCATCGCCTCGGACATCGACATCTGCCCCACGGCGGCATGAGGCCGCGCATCGGCCAGACGAACGTGCCTACGGATTCCCGAAAGTGGACGATGGGGATTGTCCGATGGGTTGGCATGAAGAAGGCAGCCCAGCATGGTTCGTCGCGTGGCCACGGCCAACGCGGCTTCACCCTCGTCGAAGTCATCGTCGTCCTCTCCGTTGTGCTCCTGCTGACCGGCATCGCAGTTCCGATGCTCAGCAGCTACATGGAAGACGGCCGTCGTGCCCGCGCCGAAGCCGAGTGCAAGGTGATCGGCGCCGCCGTCACCTCGTTCTACAAGGACGTCGGTGTATTCCCGTCGCGCAACAGTGCCGGCACCAACAACGTCGTGCAGGTGCTGTTCACCAGCGCCACGCGTCCGACGGTCAACCCGTTCAACGCCAACCACGCCTGGATCACGGCCGGCATGTCGGCGACGACGGGTGACGTGATGAACAACCACCTTGGCGTCAATCGTCCGCAGGGCGCCACGGCGGCGGCGGCGATCTACCCGACGACGGGTACGTCGCGTTGGCGCGGGCCGTACCAGAACGGTGATGCGCCGCTCGACCCGTGGGGTCGTCCGTACGTCGTCAACGTGCAGTCCGGCTGGTCGCCGAACGCGACCAACTTCAAGCGCCTGTGGGTGCTGTCGGCCGGCTCCAACGGAATCATCGACACGGTCGCGACCGCGACCGCGACGACGAATCCGGCCGGCGACGACATCGCGTTCCTCGTCTACCAGCGTCAGTAGTTCGGCCCAGCGTCTGGTGCGTTGAGAGGCGCGTCAGTCATCCGTTCCCGAGAGAGCCCAGGACGCCTCCATGCGTTTCCGTTCGACGATCCTCGAAGCCGACGGCTCCCAGAGCCAGACGGTTCTCGATGCCACCGACGAGCAGGCACTGCACGCGCGTTTGCACGAGGAGGGACGAACCCTCGTCAAGGTGCAGGCGCTCGAACGAGTGCAGGTGGAGCAACGGGTTGCCGGGGACGTTCGCATGGCGCCGCGGCGGTTGCTGCTGCTGACGCAGGCGCTGTACGAAGCTCTCGACGCCGGTGTGCCGTTGCTCGGCACGTTCAAGGCGGTCGCCGAACAGGAAGAGGACCCGAACATCGCCGCCTTGCTGGACGACCTCGGCGACCGTGTCGCCGCCGGCCAGCAGATGTCCGATGCGATGGCCAACTACCCGGGCGCCTTCCCGGGCATCTACTGCGCGCTGGTGCGCGCTGGCGAACAGTCCGGCAGCTTGCCGCAAGTGCTGGAGTCGATCACCGGGTTCCTCGAATGGCGCCTGGAGATCGCGGGCACCGTCAAGCAGGCGATGGTCTACCCGATGGTCATCGCGGCCGCGGGCTACGGCATGGTCCTGTTCATGCTCGCGTTCGTGATCCCGCGGCTCGGTTCCGTGCTGAGCAAGATGGGCGGTGATCTGCCGGCGGCGAGCCAGATGCTGATCCAAGCCTCCAGCTTCGTGGAGGCCAACGTCTGGTACATCCTGGGCGGAACCGTCGCCGCCGTCGTTGCCTTCAAGATGGCGGCGAAGACGGCCGCCTTCCAGGGTGCGGTGCTCAACCTGCTCGGGCGGCTGCCGGTCGTGCGCGAAGTCGTGCGAACGCTGGCGATCGCGCAGTTCTCGCGCACCTTCAGCGTGTTGCTGCAGTCGGGCCTGACGATGACCAACGCGCTCGAACTCGGCAGCGCCGCGGTGTCGTTGCCGCGCGTGCGCGATCGCCTCGAAGGCGCGCGCGAACGCATCTTGGCCGGCTCGCGGCTCGGCGACGCGTTGCAGGAAGAGGAAGTGCTGCCGCCGGTGGCGCTCAGCATGGTCCTGGTCGGTGAGGAAGCCGGCCGTTTGCCGATCACCTTCGAACGGCTCAGCAGGCTCTACGACCGCGAAGTCAAGGCGGCCGTCAAGAAGGCGCTGGGGTTGCTCGAGCCCATCGTCACGGTGTTGCTCGGCCTCGTCGTCGGTGGCGTCGCCGTGCTGGTCGTCGGCACGATCTACTCGGCGATGAAGGGGATCGGCAAATGAACCGCTCGCCGCGTTCGCCTGGGCCGCGTGCCACCCGGCGTCCACGTGCCAGTGAGCGCGGCTTCGCGCTGCTCGTGCTGCTGGGCATCGTCGGCATGGGCAGCCTCACCATCGTGCTCGCGGTGCAACGTGTGTCGTTGCCATGGTCGGTGCGGGCGACGACGGTCGATCAGAACCTGGCCACCGCGCAGAGTGCCGCCCGCATCGGCTTCCGCCGCAACGGCGCCTTTCCCACCAATCTCAACCTCGCCGCAACCGCGGGCGGACTCGAGACGCAGGGAGCCTGGCGGCGCGATCCGTGGGGGGCGGCGCAGGATCTGGACTGGGCGATCATCGGCACCGGCGTGCGCGTTCGCAGCCGCGGCACCGATGGCGTGCTCGGCAACGCCGACGACGAGCAGTTCGTGGTCGGCACCGAAACGCAGTTGCGGGGGCGGCAGCGGGCGCGCCTGCGGCTGTTGCGGGCGCAGCTGCTGCGCAGTCCGTACCGCTTCTCGGCAGGAATGAGCGCCGCGGTTCGCGCCCAGATGATCACGGCCATGCGCACGGTGGCGATCGGACGGCGGCAGTGGCTGACCGCCGATGCCGCGACGCGAGTGACGTTGACCACCCAGAGCAACGCCGCGGCGGCGACGATCACCGCGCTGTGCGCGACCTATGGCTTGCCGCCGTTGCCCGCGTCGCTGACGGGGGCAGGCGGCCTGATGCAGATGCTCGGCACGTCCGATGCGCGCGCCGTCGATGGTGCGGGCGCCGCCATGCGGACGGACCCCAATCTAGGAATGGCGGCGCGTGGCGCCGATGGCACGGGAGGAACCGATGACGACATGTGAAACCAACGGCCATGATCGAAGGTTGGACCAGTCCGGGTTCACGATGATCGAACTCATCGTCGTGCTCGCCGTCCTCGGCATCCTGCTCGGCACGGGCGTGCCACTCGCCGGCGCCGTGGTCAATGCCGATCGCCGCCAGGAAGCGCAGCGCGAACTCGCTGACATCGGCGCGGCCCTCGATGCCTACTGGAACGACAACGCCGCCTTCCCGGCGACCTTGGCAGTGACCAACTTCCTCGGCGTGCACCTGCACCCGGGCGTCGGCAACACCGCGATCATCGACCCGTTCGGCGCTGGCCAGGGCTACCTCTACTCCTTCACCGCTGCGGGCGTCGCGACCATCTACAGCCGCGGCGAGAACGGCGTCGACAACGGTGTCGCCGCCGAGGAACTGGTGCTGCGCGTCGACGCGGCAGTGCCGGGCACCAAGAAGACCTGGCAGCGGCTCCGACTCATCGTCGAGGTGCTCGCCAACCACATCGAAGCGGGCGGTTCGGTCGCCGGCACCTGGCCCACGGTGCGCGCCGCCATCGGCCTGCCGGCGTCGTTCGATCGCGACGGTTTCGGCACCAACCTGCAGTGGACGGCGGCTACGCACACCCTGGTCAGCGCTGGCGCCGACCGCACCTTCGGCAACGCCGACGACATCACTCTCTGAGGGCAACCATGCAGACCCATGCCATAGTCGAACTGGAAGAAGGCGGGCTCAACATCGTCGTTGGCGGGATTTCCGGCCAGTCGATCCGGGTGTTGCGTTCGCTCCGGTTGCCGGCGGCCGACCTCGGTCGGGAAACGCTGACCAACGCCCTGCGGTCGCTCGCTGGCGACGTGTTGCAAGGCGCCTCGGGCGTGCACGTGGTGCTCGGCGAACGGCGTGTGCAGCACTTCTCCAGCACCGTGCCGAAGATGCCGGCGGCCGACATGGTCGCATTCGTGGTGCGCGAAGCACTTCGACTCACCGGCCTGCAGGCCCCCGCCGACGCGCTGGTGGCGACCCGCATCTTGCGACCGCTGCCGGGCAACAAGTACGTGCTCGGCACCACGGCGGTCGGCCGCGGCGTGTTCGAGCCGATCCAGGCTGCGTTCGAAGCCAACCACATCGCGGTGCTCGGGCTCTACTCGATGGAGTCGTGCCTCGCGATGGCCGCCCCGGCCGGCAACGGCCCGGTCGCCGTCCTTGAATGCAACAGCGGTCGCGCCCGCTTCGTGCTGTGCGACGGGCAGAGTCCCGTGCAGGTCCGACGATTCCTGATCGGCGGTGGCGGCGAGGGCAACTCGGCGGCACTCACCACCCAGCTGGCGATGGAGCTGCCGCGCACCTTCGATTGGCTGCGCGAAGTCGGCCAGACGATGCCGAAGCAGTTGCTGCTCGGCACGCGCGTCACGATCGACGACGAATCGATCGACATGCTCAAGGGCGACGATCTGCAGGCGATCGATCGCGCCACCGTCGCGCTCCAACTCGAGGAAGGCACGCCGCAGCCGAGTCTCGGCGTCAGCATGCTGCTGCAGAAGCTCGCGCGTGGCGAGGCGATGCCGTCGCTGCTGCAGCCACCACGCATCGTGTTGCCGATCGGTGCCCGACGCTACGTGAGCCTGGCGGCCAGCATGGTCGCCGGCGCGGTGTGTTCCTGGAGTGCCATCGTCGACACCGTCGCGTGGCTCGACGAACGTGCCGCCGTCGAGCAACTCGCGACGGAATCGAAGCGAATCGAGGACGAGATCGCCGGGCACCAACAAGCGCCCGGGCCATCGCCGAGCGTCGTGCTGGAGGAGACGCGAGTGCAGGCAGCGATGTCGATGCGACGGCCGGTGAGCCGGCTCACCGTCGACGTCAGCAATGCCGCAGAACCAAACGTGCAACTCGACGAACTCAAGTTCGCGAGCACCGATCGCATCCTGGTCACCGGCATCGTCAGCGGCAACTCGCGCCGCGAAGCGTTGACCGCGCTGGCGGTCTTCGTGAAACGTCTGCGCGCGCTGCCCTACTTGGTGCAGGACGGCCAGGACGAGGTCGGCGAAGTGCAGGGACAACGCAACCGTTTCCGTTTCCGCCTCGGCATGGCGTGGAGGAACTCGTGACCAAGCGCAATGGATTCGTGTTCGGGCTGATCGTCGTCATGTTCGTCGGGCAAGGCGGCGCCGCCGGCTTGGCGTGGTACCTGCGACACGACACCAGTGGTCGGCTGCAGGCGGCCAGGGCGCGCAACCTCGAATTGCAGCAGGAGGCCAACCGCGCGCAGCCGGCTCCCGTGGTGGAGACCCAACCCGCACCAAGGCAGTTGCGGCTGCCGGAAACCAACGACGTCACGGGCACCATGCAGTTGCTGGAAGGCCTCTGCGACGCCGCGGCCGTCTCGGTGGATGCGTTGAAGGCCATGCCTTCGAACACCGCCGGCAAGCAACCGTTCCAGGTGGTGGTGCGGGGCACGCCGCAGCAGGTGTGTGTCCTGCTCGCCACGATCGAACAGCACGAGCGCATGCTCGTCATCGAGAGCGGCCGGGTGATTCCAGGCGGTGACGAAGTCCTCTCCATCGAGTTCGCGGTTTCCGCCTGGCATCTCGGAGGTGCGAAATGAGCCGAGCCAACAAGAAGGCGAAGAAGGGGATGAACCCGATCGTCGCCGTGGGTCTGTTCCTGGTGTGCGGCGGCATCGCCGGCAAGTCGCTGCTCGGCCTCGGCCAGGCACCGGCGGCCACGCCGGCGGACGCCGCCGGCGGCGAGGTGTCGATGGAGGAACTGGCGGGTGAGGAAGGGGCGGCCGAGGCTGGCGTGCAATGGCGGGATCTGCTGGTGGTGCACGGTTCGTACGATCGCCAATCCAATGTGCAGCTCGCGTTCCGCGTGGCCGAAGAGGCTGCTGTGGCGGGTGCCGCACCGTTCGTCGAAACGGCGCCGGGCAACGGTGCTTTGTGGATCGGGGTCGATCCGCCGACCCTCCGTCTCGGCGTCGTGATGGTCAGTGGTGCCACGCGCCGTGCGGTGCTCGGTGGTCGCGTCGTCGGTGTCGGCGACTCGATCGCCGATGCCCGCATCGCGGCGATCGAACCGGGCCAGGTCACCTTGGAGTGGAACTCGCGCAAGTTGAACTACACGCTCGATTCCGACGTCGCCGTGGAGTTCCGCGGCGAAGTCGCGCGCCGCGAAGCGGCGAAGCAGGTTGAAACCACGGCAAGCGCCGGCGCGGACGCCGAGATCGACGACGAAACGGCCGATCCAGCAGCATTGGCGGAACAGCTTGTCAAGGCGAAGCAGGCAGCGGAGAAGGCCGCCGAGGCGGAGCCGGCCGCCGGCAAGAACGACAAGAAGTCGAAGACCCAGAAGTCCACGAAGCCGCAGAAGAAGGAAGCAGGCAAATGAAGTCGTCCACTCGATCCCTTTCCGCTGTGGCCGCGATGATCGCGGCCTCGGCGTGTTCGACCTCCGGCGGCGCCTCGCCGCCGCGCCTCGACCATGAAGATGGCGCTGGCGCACCGAGCTACCAGCCCATGCTGGTGGTGCCGATGCCGTCGTTGCAGTCAGTCGGCCCCGCCGCGGGTCGGCCGATGGATGCACTGCAAGCGCGTGCCACCCCGCTCGGCGACGTCCTGCTCGCTCTGTTCAAGGACTCCGACATCAACCTGGTGATCGACCCGGCCGTGCAGGCGACCGAGTGCACCTTCGACATCAAGCGTTCGACGGTCGAACAGACCTTCGAAGCGTTGCTCGAGAGCCTCGATCTCGGCTACCAGTGGGACGGCAGTTTCCTCCGCGTGCAGCCAACGGTCGAAGCCACGATCACGGTCGATCTGATGAGCGGCGGTGGCGGCGGTGGCGGTGGTGGCTCGGGTGGGGAATCCAGTTCCGGCGGCAGCTCCGGCGGCAGCGACAGTGGCGGCAACTTCTGGGAAGACCTCGAAGCGAGCCTGCCCGAAGTGCTCGGCGAGGGTTCGTCGTTCGTCATCAACAAGACGGCGTCGGCCATCCATGTGCAGACGCGGCCTTCGGGGTTGCGTCGGTTGCAGGCGATCGTCGGCACCACCATGCTGCGCGCCAACAAGCAGGTGTCGCTGGAAGCGCGTGTGCTCGAAGTGCGCCTCGAGAACGAGCACAGCCTCGGCATCAACTGGGCGTTGCTGCCCGGGTTGTTCAACAGCGGCAAGACCGGTCTCGCCACGGGCGGCTCGGTCGTTGCGCAGACGGCCGCATCCGGCGGCACCGCGATGTCGTTTGGCATTCTCGACAGCGGCGACTTCTCGGTGTTCGTCGATGCCCTGCAGTCGCAGGGCCAGGTGCGCGTGCTCAGCAGTCCACGCGTCTCCACGCTCAACAACCAGACTGCGACGATCGACGTCTCCGACCAGGTGCCGTACATCACGCGCGAAGTGATCACCGAGGAAGGTACGTCGCGCACCGAGTTCAGCGTCGAGTTCGCGCAGACGGGCGTGCTGCTGTCGGTGCGGCCGCTGATCGGCGAAGACGGTCTGCTGTCGGTTTCGGTGACGCCGTCGGTGCGCGAGCAGATCGGCACCGCGGTCACGCCGGATGGTCTCGTCAGCGTCCCGATCATCAGCCAGCGCCAGGCAACCACGACGGTGCGTGTGGCCGATGGCCAGGCGATCGCGCTCGGCGGCTTGCGCAGCACGCGCAAGAGCGAGAGCCGCTCCGGCATTCCGTTCCTGATGGACGTGCCGTGGCTCGGCCAGGCGTTCTCGAACACGGTGCAGCAGCGCGACGAAGTCGAATTGATGATCGTGCTGGTGCCGCGTGTGCTCGACGACACCTGGATCAGCGAAGAGATGCAGCGTGGCACGCATCGCCTGGTGCACCTGCGCCAGGGATTCCAGTGGAACTCGATCCGGCTCGACGGGCAGCGTGGCGAGGACTGGTCGGGCGGCAGCCTGCAGGGTCGCGCGCAAGCTGCGGTCGACCCGGCCGTGCGCCTGCCTGCGAACGTGCCGCCGGCGCTGCCCGCCGATCGCGGCATGACGGTGACGCGCCGCGGTCTCGCCTCGCACCTGCTGGTGCAGGCTGATGCGGCATTGACGCAGGGCGACACCCGCGCCGCGATGGTTGCACTCGAACGCGCGTTGGCGCTCGAACCGAACTCGGTCGAGGCGTTGATTGCGGCCGGCGTGCTGCACGAGCGTCGTGGCGATCGCCAGAAGGCGCGCACGTTGCTCGACCGCGCGTTGGCGCAGAAGGGCGACGACGTGGCGGCGTTGACGGCGCGTGGCGCTCTCGAATTGTCGGCCGGGTCGGCGTTCGCCGCTCGCCGCTGGTTCGAACGCGCGCACGAACTCGGCAACTCGACGCTCACCGCCGCCAACCTCGGCGCCGCCCTGCTTTCGCTCGGCGAACACGGCGCAGCCCGTGAACTGCTGCGCGCGACCGCCGGTCCGAGTGCACCGCCGGAGCTGCACGCCAACCTCGCGTTCGCCGAACTGCAGAACGGCCACGCCGACAAGGCGCGCGACAGCCTGCGCCGTGCGATGGAAGCGGGCGCCGACGCGCGCAACCCTCGCCTGGTTGCGCTCGAGCGGCTGGTCGCCGATGCCGAAGCGACCGCGGCCGCCGCCGCGCGGCCCTGAGTTGGTGGAAAGATGACGGTGAGCGGGGAGGCCCGCTTGCCGGTCCACGGAGCCATGGCGTAGGGTGGAACGCCCGCTGCCCCTCGCTCCGATGGCCGACCCGCTCCGCATCTTCGCTGTTGTCGCGGCCCTCTCCGTGCCGCTTGCGGCACAGACCGCCGAATGGTGGGCGTATCGGCCGTTGCAGCGTCCGCCGGTGCCGGCGGTGCCAGCCGAACTGCAGTCGCGCGCCCAGAATGCGATCGACGCGTACGTGTTCGCCGGGCTCGCCGCGCGAGGTTTCTCGCCAGCGCCGGAAGCCGATCGCCACACGTTGCTGCGGCGCCTGACCTACGACCTCACCGGCCTGCCGCCGACGGCCGCCGAGCTCGAAGCGTTCGTCGCCGACACTTCGCCGGACGCGTGGATGCGCGTCGTCGATCGCCTGCTCGCATCGCCGCAGTACGGCGTCAAGTGGGCCCAGCACTGGCTTGACCTCGTGCGCTACGCCGAGACCGACGGCTACGAACGCGACCGCAAGAAGCCGTTCGTGTGGCGCTACCGCGACTGGGTCGTCGACGCGTTCAACGCCGACATGCCGTACGGCGACTTCGTGCGCCGCCAGCTCGCGGGCGATGAACTGCCCGATCGCAAAGTCGCCGACCTGATCGCCACGGGCTACTACCGGCTGGGCGTCTGGGACGACGAGCCGACCGATCGCGAGCAGCACCGCTACGACGATCTCGACGGCATCGCCGACACCACGGCGCGGGCGACGCTGGCGATCTCGATGGGTTGTGCCCGCTGCCACGACCACAAGAAGGATCCGCTGTCGCACAAGGAGTACCACTCCTTCCTGTCGTTCTTCGAGAACGTGCGCCCCTACGACCTGGTCGCCCGGACGGTGCCGGCCGACGGTGCGCACCAGCGTCAACAAGCCGAACTGGCGGCGTTCCACGCGACGCGCGAAGCGGCGACGGCCGGACTGCGGCTGCGGGCGGAGGCCGCCTGGAACGCGTTGTCCGCGGTGCAGCAGCGCGAACGGCTCGAGGCGGCGCGCGCGGGCCTCGTCGCCGCGTATCCGGGCGATCGCGGCAATGCAGTGCAGGTGCTCGACGACGTCGGGGAACGGCACGGGGCGATGGCGGGCCAGGTCGTGCAGGTGGAAGGCCACCGCGGCCAGGCCATGCGGTTCGACGGCGACGACCATTTCGTGCTGCCGCTGCTGGTGCACGAGTCGTTCACGGTGACGTTCCATGTGCGCAGCACGCATCGTGGTGCGGGCCGCAACGAGGATCCGCGCTGGTTCGCCGGCACCGGTCTCGTCGACGCCGAGGTTTCTGGCATCGTGCGCGACTGGGGGATCGCCTGGCTCGGCGACGGTCGCGTCGCGGCCGGCACCGGCGATCCCGAGTCGTTCGTCGCGTCCGCGTCGGGCTTGCACGACGGCAACTGGCACCACGTGGCGTTCACCCGCGACATGGCCACCGGCCGCATCGCGTTGTTCGTCGACGGCGTGTTGTGCGAGCAGGCGGTCGGCAACCAGGCGGCGCTCGATGCACCGCCGCGCATCGTCGTCGGACGGGGCCAGCCCGGTGGGCGCGGCTTCGAAGGGGACCTCGACGAACTGCAGTTCCATGGCCGGGCGCTGACCGCCGCCGAGGTCGCGGCGATGGCGTTCGATCTGCCTGGCGGCGTCGCGATCGGCCCCGACCTCGCCGGTGATCCGGCGCTGGCGAAGCTGGCCGGCATGCGCCGTCCGGACCTCGATACCGTGGAAGTGCTCGCCGTCGCCGAGCACGGGCCGAAGGCGCCGACGGCGTTCGTGCGGATGCGCGGCAACGTGCACGCGAAGGGTGGCGAGGTCGCACCGGGCTTCCCGTCGATGCTGGGCGCGAGCGTCGTGCCGCCAGTGCCGGCGACAGCGAGCAGCAGCGGCCGTCGCACCGCGCTGTCGCAGTGGATCACCGACCCGACCAACGTGCTGACCTGGCGCGTGATTGCCAATCGGATCTGGCAGCACCACTTCGGCCGTGGGCTGTCGCGTTCGACGAACGACTTCGGCCGGCTCGGCGACGCGCCGACGCATCCCGAACTGCTCGACTGGCTCGCGACCGAACTGCTCGCGCGCGGCCAGAGCCTGAAGGCGATGCATCGTCTGCTGCTGGGCTCGGCGACCTACCGCATGGCGTCGATCGGCGATGCGCGCGCCCTGGCCGTCGATCCGTTGAACAACACCTACTGGCGCTTCGACCGGCGTCGGCTCACGGCCGAGGAAGTTCGCGATTCGATCCTCGCGGTAACCGGCGAACTGCGACTCGAACTCGGTGGCCCCAGCGTGTACCCGCCGATGCCGGCCGAGGTGCTCGCGACGGCGTCGCGGCCCGAGGATGCCTGGGGTCAGTCGACGCCGGAGCAGGCGGCGCGCCGCAGCATCTACGTGCACGTCAAGCGTTCGTTGCCCGAGCCGTTGCTGGCGTCGTTCGACCGGGCCGACACCGACGGGAGCTGTCCGGTGCGGTTCGTCACCGTGCAGCCGACGCAGGCGCTGACGCTGTTGAACGGTGACTTCGCGCAGCGGCGCGCGGCCGCGTTCGCCGACCGCCTGCAGCGCGAGGCGCCGGACCTGCGGTCGCGGCTCGCACTCGGCCTGCGGCTGATTTCGCAGCGGCCCGCCGTCGACGCCGACGTCGACCGCATGTTCGCCCTCGCGCGCGACCTGCGCGCCGACCACGGTCGCGACGATGCGCTCGTGCTGCAGCGCTGCTGCCTCGTGCTGCTCAACACCAACGCCTTCCTGTTCCTCGACTGATCGAAGCACCCATGCGCATTCCACGCAGTTTCTGTGGTCGCACGCGACGCGAGTTCCTCTGGCAGGCGGGGGCAGGGTTCACCGGCCTCGGCCTCGTCGACATGCTGTCGCGCGACGGTTTCTTCGCGCATCGGGCGAACGACGGCGAACCGGCGAAGAACCTGCCGGCGACGCTGGAGCCGCGGCCACCGCACCACGCCCCGAAGGCCAAGGCCTGCATCTTCCTGTTCATGTACGGCGGCCCGAGCCAGGTCGACACGTTCGACTACAAGCCGAAGCTGTACGGCCTCGACGGCAAGACGATCGACATCAAGACGAAGGGGCGCGGCGGCCAGAAGGGCCAGGGGCGCGTGGTCGGGCCGAAGTGGAACTTCCGCCGCTACGGCCAGTGCGGCCAATACGTCAGCGACCTGTTTCCGAACCTCGCGCACTGCGTCGACGACATCGCCTTCCTGCACAGCATGTACGCCGATTCGCCGCTGCACGGTTCGGCGATGCTGATGATGAACAGCGGGCGCATCCTGTCGGGCGCGCCGTGCCTGGGTTCGTGGGTCAACTACGGGCTCGGCACCGAGAACCAGAACCTGCCGGGCTTCGTGGTGATGCTCGACCAGTCGGGTGGGCCGATCTCCGGCGCCAAGAACTGGAACAGCGGCTTCATGCCGGCGGTGTTCCAGGGCACGGTGCTGCGGCCGTCCGGTGAGCCGATCCTCGACCTCGCGATTCCCGACGGCATGTCCAAGGCCGAGCAGCGGCGCCTGCTCGACACGCTGCGCGAACAGAACGAAGCGCACCTGCGGCCGCGCGGCGACGACAGCGATCTCGCGGCGCGCATCCAGAGCTACGAACTGGCGTGGCGCATGCAGTCGCACGCGCCGGAAGCGATCGATCTCGGCGTCGAGACCGAAGCGACGCGGCGGTTGTACGGTCTCGACGACCCGCGCACCGAAGACTTCGGGCGCAAGTGCCTGCTGGCGCGACGCCTCGTCGAACGTGGCGTGCGCTTCGTGCAGATCTATTCGGGTGGCAACCACAACGACCACAATTGGGACGCGCACGGCGATCTGGTGACCAACCACGAGAAGCACGCCGGTGCGACCGATCGCCCGGTCGCGGCGTTGTTGACCGACCTGAAGCAGCGTGGGCTGCTCGATTCGACGATCGTGGTGTGGGGTGGCGAGTTCGGCCGCCAACCGACCGCGGAGTACGCGGAAGGCACCGGCCGCGACCACGATTCCGATGGCTTCACGATGTGGCTCGCGGGTGGCGGCATCAAGCGGGGCATCGCCGTCGGCGCCACCGACGAACTCGGCTACAAGGCGGTCGAGAAGCCGTTCCACGTGAAGAACCTGCACGCGACGATCCTCACGCAGATGGGGCTCGATCCGAACCACCTGTCCTTCTTCCACGGCGGCCTCGCCAACAAGCTGGTCGGGCCGGCGGGCGCCGAGCCGATCCGCGATCTCATCGCCTGATCGCGGTTGGCACGCAGCGTTCAGTTCGCCGAAGGCGGCGCCGGCAGCCGCACCACGTCTTCGGAGTTCGCCATGTCGAGCGCGACCAGGGCGGCGAGATAAACGGCACTCTGGTCGGGCCGCTCGGTGACGAAATCGCGCGCGACGGCAAGGAACTCACGGAACGGGATCGTGCCCCCGGTGCCGCGGTGCAGCAGGCGGGTGCCGAAGTCGATTGCGTGGGGAGTGGCGAGGCGGCGCAGCGAGTCGCGCGCCGCGGGTTTCGTGGCAGGATGCGTCATGGGTGGGGGCGTTCTCCTTGTGCGGCGCGTAGAGCCGCAGGAGGTAAGTGCGTCACCCGGGGGCAAACGATCGCGGTTTTCCTGCGCGATCGTCGATCAGCGCTCGCCGAGATCCAGCAGCAGGCTCCGCCACGCCTCCCGCTCTCGCGCCGGCGCAACCAACGGTTGCAGGGCGCACGTGCGTTGCCGCAGTTCGGCCGCGAACGTGGCCTCGGTGGCGGTGCGCACCAGCAGGCGACCCAGGGCCGCCGCGTCGCCGACCGGGAACGTGGCCGGCCAGTCGTCACCGAGCAGGCCGAGGTTGCCGGGGATCGCAGTCGCCAGCACCGGCGTGCCGGCGGCGATCGCTTCGGACACCACGTTGGCGCCGCCTTCCGCCTCCGAAGGCACGACGCAGGCATCGCACGACGCGAGCAGCCGTTTGGCGGCAGCGCGCGGCAGTTCGCCGAGCCAGCGCACGCGGGGGTCGCGCGCCGCTGCCACCTGCACCGCCGCCGCCAGTTCGGGCGTCAACGCGCGGCCCGCGAGGCACAGTTCGAGCGACAGGCCCGGGGGCACGTGCGCCAGTGCCTCGATCGGCAGCAGCGGATCCTTCACCGGCCGCAGGTGCGCGAGCACGCAGGCGCGGAAGGTCGGGCCGCGGTTCGCCGCCGCCGCCGTCGCCGACTGCACGATGGTCCGGAACCTGGTGCGCGCCGCGGGCGGCAACGCGTCCCTGGCGTGCGGTTGCAGACCGACCAGCGCATCGGCGCGTTCGAGGGCCCGCAGCGCTTCCGCGGGTGGGTCGAAGCGCGGATAGACATCGGTGCCGGCCAGCAGCACCACGATGCGCACGCCGGGCAGCGCCGCCGCCGCGGCGAGCACGCTGCTCGCCGTCTTCACCGCATGCACCGCGACGAGAACGTCGCAGGGCTCGCCCTGCCAACGTTCGACCACGCGCACGCTGGCGCCGAGTTGCCGCAGCAACCCAGCCCAACGCAGGGCGGTGGTGCGGTTGCCGCTCGTGCTGTGCCGGGCTGCCGGCGTCACGATGACCACACGGGGGGAAGTCGTCAGCCGGTCCACGATGCCGTTCCTCGGGCACGGTGTCGGCAGCAGGTGCCTCGGCCGGCGCGCACCTCAGCCCTTCAGCTGCGCCAGGACTTCGCGATCCGCGGGAAAGCGATCGTCGTCGCGCTTGCGTTTGTCCCACACGACCAGGCCATCAGCCTTCACCAGGAAGTCGCCGCGCCCGCCCGGCTTCGTTTCGACCTTCGCCTTCGGGTGGGCCTTGGTGATCGCGGCGGCCAGACTGGCCGCCATCGGTTGGTAGTTTCAAATGACGCAGTATTCGATCGTCACGTGCATGGCCGCAGTCTAGGCCCGATCCGGCGACCCGACCAAGCCTTCCTGTGCCGCGATGGGGCGGGCGCCGCGCACAGCCAACAACAACCAGCCGAGCAGGAAGGCGACTCCGCCGAACGGTGTCACCGCGCCGAGCCACTTCTGGTCGAGCCAGACGCGCAGGTACAGCGACCCGCTGAACAGCCCGAGGCCGACGGTGAACGCGAGTGCCGGCGCCGCCGTGCGATGGCCGAGACGGCCGAGCGCACCGCACAGAACGATCGCCAGCGCGTGCACCAGGTGGTATCGCGCCCCGGTTTCGAACGTGGCCAGCAGGTCGGGGCTGAACCGTTCCTTCATCGCGTGGGCGGCGAAGGCGCCGAGGCCGACGGCGAGACCGGCGAGCAGGGCGCCGGTGCGGATGCAGAGCGAAGGTCGCATCCGCGGACTCTACTGCGAGCTCCGCCAGCGCCAGAATCAGCGACAGTGGCGCACGGGCGTGTGGCAGTGCGAGCTCCAGCTGCCCCAGCCGCCGCAACCGTGGCCGTGGAAGTGGCAGGCGGCGAAGCTGGCGGCGAGGAGGGCGAGGACGAGCAGACGGGAAGTTCTTCGCAGGTTCATTGAGGACTCCGGGAATGGCCACCGCAAGCGCAGTCCACGGCGTGGCGTTCCTTCGACTGTGTCCCCGACCGGCCTGAGGCCGATAAGAAGGGCCATGGTGCCCCGCTTCCCAGGAATCCTCTCCGACCTCCCGGCCCTCGTCGCCGCGGCGTTGTTGCTCGGCGGACTTGCCGCCCAGGCAGTCGATCTGCCCGGTTTGCGAGTTGCCACCGAAGAAGCCTGTGAGCGGCTGGACCGCGCCGCTGGGCTCGCGATCGTCGGCACCGACGGCCTCCTGCATCGCAGCGACCATCGTGGCTTCACCGGCGACACCGTGCTGCCGATCGCGTCGGCCAGCAAGTGGCTCGCGGTCGCGACCGTGCTCACGCTCGTTGACGACGGCAAGCTCGACCTCGATGTGCCGGTGAGTCGCTACGTGGTCGAGTTCGATCGGTCCGACAAACGCGCGCTGACGCTGCGCACCTGCCTCGCGTGTACTGGCGGCGTGGCACCGCGTCTGGCGCGTGGCGCTCGCGCCAACGACATGACGGCGTTCGCGGCGGCGGCGGCGGACAGTGCCCTGCGCGGCCAGCCCGGTGCGACCTTCCAGTACGGCGGCGTCGGCTTCCAGATCGCTGCGGTCGCGGTCGAACGCGTCACCGGCCAACGTTGGCACGACGTGTTCGCCGAACGCATCGCGTCGAAGGTGCGCATGCCCGCCACCAGGTTCGGCACGCTGACACCGGTCGGCGGCGAGCCGGGCACCACCGCGCTGCCGTGGGTCGCCGGCGGTGCGGTGTCGACGCTCGACGACTACACGCGCTTCCTGCGCATGCTGGTGGGCAAGGGCGAACTCGACGGCGTGCGCGTGCTCAGCGAAGCGAGCGTCGCCGCGATGTTCCGCGACCAGGTTTCGGCGCATGTCGAAGTGCATGCGGTCGGCTTCGAAGCCGAGCATGTGCGCTACGGGCTCGGCACCTGGATCACCACGCACGAAGGTGGTGTGGTGCGCGTCAGCGATCCGGGCGCGTTCGGGTTCACGCCGTGGCTTGACCGGGACCTCGGCATCGGCGGCGTGTTCGCGGTGCGCGATCGGGTCGGCCGCGTGCTGCCGGAGCTGGCGCGCATCCAGGACGCCGTGCGGGCGGCGATGCAATCGCCGGAAGTCGCCGGCAAGGCTGAGACGATCACGCTCGAGCACGGTGGCCGCGATCGGCGCTACCACCTGCACGTGCCGCCCCACGCCGAGAACATCGTCGGTCTGCCGTTGTTGCTCGTGCTGCACGGCGGCGGCGGCAACGGCGAGCAGATCCGCGAAACCAGTGGGCTCGCGGCGGCGGGATTGCGGGCCGGCTACGTGGTCGTGTTCCCTGACGGCACCGGTCCCATGCGCGGCAAGTTGCTGACGTGGAACTCCGGCGGACTCGCCGTGTACGCCTCCGAACACGACATCGACGACGTCGGCTTCCTGCGCGAAGTGGTCACTGACGTACAGAAGCGCGTGCCGATCGATCCGGCGTGCGTGTTCGCCACCGGCCACAGCAACGGCGGCATGATGTGCCATCGGCTCGCGCGCGAGGCCGCGGACGTGTTCACCGGCATCGCCGTGGTCGCGGGCGCGATGAACTTCACCCGTGCCGACGCGAAGTCGCCGATCGCCGTGCTGATGGTGCACGGCAGCAACGACCAACACGTGCTCTACGAAGGTGGCACGCCGCGGGCGGCGATCGGCCGCGTCGGCGAGCGCCAGGACGCGTCGGTGCGCATGGCGATCGACTACTACCTCGAGCGCAACGGCCTGAACGGCTACCCGGAGAAGAAGGCCGACGGCAAGGTCTGCACCGACACCTGGGCGCTCGGCAAGTCCGGCAAGGCGACGCTGCCGGTGCAGGTGATCACCCTCGAAGGTGGTGGCCACGCCTGGCCCGGTGCGAAGTCGCAACCGTCGCGGCGCTCCGACGCGCCGTTCCCGTTCGAGGCGACGGCAGCGATCCTGAAGTTCTGCAGCGACGTGGCGGCGAATCGGCCGCCGGCCGCGGTTCCGGGCGGCCGCTGAGCGAAGCGCGCTCGCGGCGGCGGCGCGCTCACTTCGCCGCGATCACAGCGCGGCGCCAGGCCGGCGCCACGAGGTAGTGGCTGCCTTCCTGCATCTGCCGCACGGCGACCGCGAGCGGTTCCTTGCCGGCGAGCTTCGCGGCTTCGATCTGCAGTTCGAGTTCGCTCACGACGCGGCCGACCTGCGCATCGCCTGGCGGTTGCAGCAAGGTCACCTGCACTTCGCGCGCACCGTCCTTCACGACGACGCCGTCGAGCGTGAACGCGTAGCCGGCGGTTGGCGCCTCGACGCTGATCATCAGCGGTCCGGTTGCATCGGGACGTGAAGCCGTGATCGCCGGTCCATCCCAACCTGGTGCGGGCGCGAAGGTCGATTGCACGGGCGCGCTCGGAGCGGGGGTGTCCGGCTTGTTCGGGACTTCGGGAACCGGCGTTTTGCTCGGGGCTTCGGGAGCAGGCGTCGAACCGGTGCACCCGGCGACCGCGATGGCGAGCAACGCGAGGGAGACGAATCGCATCGCCGCACTCTAGTCGTCGCTTGCGGCAGCGTCAGCACTGGCCCTGACGCCGCGCCCCAACTCACCAGTACAGCCGCCAGTGGAAGGTGTTCTTGTCGCGGCCGGTGGCAGTGCGCACGGTGCCGAGGTTGTGCTTGCGCAGCATTTCCTGCATCGCTTCGCGCGCCTCGGGGTCGTCGCTCAGTTCGCCATCCCTGGGGCGGATCGGGAACGGCAACACTTCGCCGAGGATCATCAGCCACCAATCGGCCGGCAGCGTCAACAGCGTGTCGATGTCGCCGCGCGCCACTCCGGTGAGGCCAGGCGGCAGGTGCGTGCGCACGCCGGCGAACTCGGCCGGCATCGGCAGCGCGGGCGCGTCGGCCGCGACCGGCACCGCAGCGTTCTTCGCGAGCATCGTCAGCCACTCCTCGACATCACGGCCACCGCCGACCAGCACGAGCCCGTTGCCGGTGGCGAACCACAGGTCGTAGCCGAGCATGTTGCCGTAGCGCTGGAACTCCATGCCGTGCACGGTCTCGGTCGCTTCGCGCGACAGCATCGGGTTCGCCGACGCCAGCACCTTGGCGAAGTTCGTCGCGAACGCCTTGTCGTCCTTCAGCCGCCAGCCGAGCACCCACGTGAACTCTTCCGGGCGATCGAGGCCGCGCAGCGACGAGCCGACGAACAGCACTTCGTCCGTCAGATGCGGGAACAGATCCTGCGACGGATCGATGCCGGTCTCCTTCTTCATCTCGGCGCGCAACTCGTCCTCGGTGTTGCCCATGCCGGACGCGACCAGCGCATCGATCGCGCCTTCCCACAGTGCGCCGAGATCGAAGTGGCCGACCTTCCACGCAATCGCGTCCTTCGGCACCAATCGCTGCAGCGTCGACACACCCGAGGACTTCGGCGCGAACGCGGCGACGAGGCCGCGTGGCGCGGGCGGCAGATCCTGTTGGTAGCCGACCTGCACGTGCGGGCCCGCGGTGCCGAGTCGCAGGTCGAAGTTGCCGAGCTCGTCGATGCCGAGCGCGTGCAGGATCGCGTTGTCCTGTTCGCTGCCACTCGCCTTGGCGAGTGCGAGGATCGCTGGCAACTCGATGTGCACGAGCAAGGCGGGCGTCGTCGGCGGCAGCGGCTCGGCGGGCGTGGCGCTGGCGTAGGTGCGTCCGATGCCGACCGTGTCCGTGATCTTGCCGTTGGCGGCGAGGAACACGACGAGCCTGCCGTCCTGCACCGTGGCGGCGGTCATCACTTCGTCGCCCATCACGCGGACTTGCTGGCGTTCGCCCGCGACTTCGCGTTCTTCCCATTCGCCGCCGAGGTGGTTCTGCGCCAGTTTGACGTCGGCCGCGAGCGCGGCGAGGTCGGTGCGCCCGTCGCCGTCAGCGACGAGCGCGGCCATCGCCAGCGGTTGTTGTTCGAGTTCGCCTTCGCCGAGCCAGAAGGCGATGCGGATGCGGCCGGAGTAGCCGAGCAGGCGTTGCTTCGAAGCAGCGAACGCGGCCTCGTCGCCGAGCAGCGTTTGCCAACCAGCGAGGATCGGCAGCACGCCGGGTTGCCACAGTGCCTGGCCCTGTTCCGATTCGAGCAGGCTGCCGAGATTGGTCGGGCCAAAGCGCAGCCGCCAACCGTCGGGGCCGACGGTGTCGATGACCATGTGCGGGCATGGCGCGAGTGGGGAGGCGGTGGTCGTCGTCTGCGCGGCGAGCGGTGCCGTGAGAGCGAGCGCGACGATGGCGAAGCGAGCGAGGTGGCGAGTCATGGCGAGGTCCGTTGGGCGGAAGACGGCGGCACGGCAGCAGGAGTCATGCGCAGCACGACCACGGCGATCGCAAGTCCGATCGTCGCGAGTGCGGCGCAGCCGTAGAACAGGACGCCGGGGATCGGTTGGGCCCGGCTGCTGGCGATCGACCAGGCCAGCAAGGCGCCGCCGAGCAGGGGCCCGAAGATGTTGGCGAGGCCTTGCACGCTGGTCAGCGAACCTTGCACCGCCCCTTGTTCGTCGGCGCGCACGCTCTTGCTGATCAGCGCCTGGCACGAAGGTCCCGCGATGCCGCCGAGCGATTGCACCGCGATCGCTGCGTAGATCACCCAGCCCACCGGGGCGATGCCGTAGCCGATGTAACCGAGGATCACCAGCACCACGCCGATCACCACGGCGCGCCGTTCGCCGATGCGGGGCACGATGCGTCGCAGCAACCCGCCCTGCACGATGACGGCGCCGAGGCCGACCGCGCACAGCGACAGGCCGATCTCGGTTTCGTTCCAGCCGTAGCGATAGCGCGTGTAGAGCGCCCACGAACCGTGCAGTGCGAACTGCGCCAGCTGCAGGAAGAACAGGGCGAACGCGAGCCGACGCGCCAGCGGATACTGGCGCAGCACGGTGAGCGCGGCGAACGGGCTGCGCGGCGAACTTGGATTGCGGCGCTCCTTCGGCAGCGACTCGGGCATCACGAACAGGCCGAACGCAGCGTTGAGCAGCGCGAGGCTGCCGGCGGCGTAGAACGGCAACGTCAGGTGGACCTGGGACAACACGCCGCCGAGCACCGGGCCGAGCGTGAAACCGAGCCCGAACGCCGCGCCGATGATCGCGAAGCCGGCGGCGCGCTTCTCCGGCGTCGTCACGTCGGCGATGTAGGCGCTGGCGGCGGTGACGCTGGCGCCGGTGAGGCCGTTCAGCGCGCGTGTCACGAACAACCACGGCACGGTGGGCGCCAACGCCATCGCGAAGTAGTCGAGGCCCGAGCCGAGCATCGACAGCAGCAACACGGGCCGCCGGCCGTACCGATCCGACCGCGCGCCGAGCCACGGCGAGACCAGGACCACCATCGCCGCGTCGGTGGCGCT
>SXGT01427906.1_pt1 | contig 28809 bp, 25 predicted proteins | sample 3176221 | NCBI WGS metagenome assembly SXGT01 (sample SAMN11356862, study PRJNA531348) | freshwater metagenome | isolation source: freshwater sample F1-120 | place: China: Fuxian Lake, Yuxi | collected 2017-12-25 | reverse complement strand
TCGTTGCCCGGGCCCGTGGCGCCGTGAGAGATGGCCTCCGCGCCCTCGGCACGGGCAGCCTCGACGAGCGCCTTGCCGATCACGGGGCGCGCGAGGGAGGTGCCGAGGAGGTAGTAGTCCTCGTAGACGGCCTTAGCGCGCACCGCGGGGAAGACGAAGTCGCGGACGAACTCGTCCTTGCAGTCGGCCAGCAGGAACTTGTCGGCCCCCGTGCTCATGGCCTTCTTCTCGACGGCGGCAAAGTCCTCTTGCTGCCCGACGTCGACGCACAGCGCGATGACCTGGCAGTCGTACTGTGCCTTCAGCCAGTGAAGGATGACGGACGTGTCGAGGCCGCCGGAGTAGGCGAGCACTACCTTGTTGATCTTGCGCTGAGTCATCTCTGTCACCTCGGGTTCGGGTTCACGGGCGCGAGGGCGGGTGCCCGGCGGGCGGGTGGGCGGGTGCCCGGGTGGGCGGGTGCCCGGGTGGGCGGGTGGGGTATCAGAGCGGCCCCCCCTTGTCACGGGTTTTCCGGGCGACCGAGGGCTCACCGGGAGCGGCGCGCCCAAAGCAGTGGCGGCGCCGCAGTGCGAGGACGTCTACCTGAATTTTTGGCAGTGGAGTGGTCCGCCCGTAAGGTCGAGGGGTGGATAAACGCGAAGCCGCAGCAACAGAGGTCCCGGTCGCATCGCTCGACGCGCTGGTGAGCCATTCCAAGACGGGCCACCACCTTTTGTTCGACGAGTCGGCGATCCGGCGGGGCTTAGCAGCGCCGATGCCGAGCAGCGATCACGAGCAGGTGCTGGCCCAGGTCGATCTGGCGTGGCGCGGCCTCCTCGGCGAGGGCTCCGTCCACGAGAAGCGCGAGTTCCTGAGCACGTTCCCAGAGAGCGTCCAGAACGTCTGCGTGAAGCTCTACTTCCGCTGGATGGACCAATTCGCGGTGAGAGAGCGCGCCCTCCACTAACGGCGCGGAGGCGATCGAGCCGTCGTGCTGAACAACACGCCGCCGTTCTGGGTCTACACGGGCGGGTTCCTTCTCAGCCTCATGGCTGGGCTGTCGAACGCCGTCGGGGTCCTCGGGCTGGCGCATCAGGCGGTTACTCACGTCACCGGCACCGCGACCCTCTCGGGGATCGCTGTCGCTCAGGGCGACCTCTTCGCCGCCGCCAAAGCCTCCAGTGTGCTCGTCTTCTTCTTCTTCGGGGCCGCGGTCTCCGGGGTGTTGGTTCGTTCGGAGACCCTCCGAGCGGGCCGACGTTATGGGCTCGCCCTCATGGTCGAGTCCGCGGCGATCTTCGCGGGCTGGTACCTGTTCAAGCTCGGCTCCATGGCCGGCGAGTATTTGTGCGCGCTGGCGTTCGGGCTGCAGAACGCCCTAGCCACCAGCTACAGCGGCGCCGTCATCCGCACCACGCACATGACGGGGATCGTCACGGACCTCGGGCTCATGGTGGGCCACGCCCTCAATCGGCAGCCGATCGCGTGGTTTCGATTCAGGATCCTGATCACCCTCCTCTCGGGCTTCTGCCTGGGGGCGTGCGGCGGGGCTCTGGCGTTCGAAGCGCTCGAGTATGACGCCTTGCTGATCCCAGCCGTCGTCGTAGGACTCGCCGGAGTTATCTATCGCTCGTGGCGGCAGCTGTTCGCGACTGAGCAGCTCTGAGGGCCCGCCCTGGGTGGGCGTTGACTTCGGCGGACGCACGCGGAACATCCGGACATGTTCGCGTCCTTGTCCCCCTCGATCGCCGACGCGTGACGTACCGCTGCAGCCACTGCGGCGCGACACAAGAGGCGCTCCCCACCGTGCCTGCGCTCCCAGCCCTGCGACACGCGCTGTCAGTGCGCAACCCAGCCGCGGAGCGCGTCGTAGGCGTGGCACTAGGGACCTTGGAAGGCGATGTCCGCGTGTGGGCAACAGCGTCAGGGCTGGCCGACGTGCCGCCACTCGGCGGGATCCCCGCGCCATCGCTCTGGGATCGCGACGCGACGCGCGTCCTCGAGGACGCCACGCTCACCCAGCTCCGGGAGTTGGCGCTCGAACTGGACGCGCTGCTTCCGGAGCGCGCCGCGGTGGACGAGGGGCTGGCCCGCTCGAGCCGCGCGACCGAGCGGCGCCCTTACGAGCGACGGCGCGACGAGCTCGAAGGGCGGCGCCTAGCGCTCGTGAGGGCCCGGAGGGAGGCCTCTGCCGCGCTGACCCGGGCGATCCACGAGAGCCTCGTCATCCACACGCGGCGGGGCCCCACCTCGCTCTCGGCCCTGTTCCGCGCCGCCACAGGCGGCCAGGAGATGCCCACCGGCACGGGCGAGTGCGCCGCGCCGAGGCTTCTCTCGGCGATGAACGCAGCGGGCGCTGAGCCCCTCGCGCTGGCGGAGGCCACGTGGCCGACCGGGCGCACCGACCCGCTGGAAGCGCTCGTCGCCCCGTGCGCCGAGCGCTGCGCGCCTATCCTGGGAAGCCTGCTTTGTCGCTGCTGAACGTGCTCCACCACGAGGCCCGCTTCGCGGTCATCGAGAAGCCGCCCGGGCTCTTGAGCTGTCCGGGCAAGACGGAGACCGACTCGGTCGAGCGGCGCGTCGCCGAGGTGTTTCCCGACGCGCGCGGATCCCTGCTCGTTCATCGCCTGGATCAAGCCACGAGCGGCCTCATGGTGGTGGCGTTGGACCCGGGGGCGCACCGAACGCTGTCGATGGCCTTCGCCTCCCGCGACGTGACGAAGACGTACGAGGCTCTGCTCCATGGGGACGTGCCGGCGGAGGCGGGGGAGATCCGCCTGGCCTCCCGAGTGGACCTCGACGATCGCCCGCGACAGATCCTGGATCCGATCCACGGGAAGCTCGGCGTCACCCGCTACGAGGTGCGCGCTCGAGGGGCGGGCCAGACGCGGATGCGGTTTTTCCCAGAGACGGGCCGGACCCACCAGCTCAGGGTGCACGCGGCGTATGGGCTTCGGACCCCCATCGTCGGCGACCTACTCTACGCGGGGCCACCCGCTCCGCGCCTCATGTTGCACGCCATTCGGCTGAGTTTTCCGGACCCGACCAGCGCCATGCCTCGGGAGTTCACGTCCCCCTGCCCGTTCTGAAGTGTGGCGAGCGCTCAGGGTGCGCGGAGGGCCCGGAAGAACACACCCGCGCCGTCTCCGTCTTGGCCCTGGGACTCCCACGTCGCGACCACGCCGCCGTCGTCGAGCCCGAAGAGCGACGGCCGCGAGCGGTCCCAACCACCGCCGCGCGACGCCACGAAGACCACGGTCGCTGGGGACCCGTCGGAGGCGTAACGCCGCGCGATGATCGCGAGACCGTCGCTGCCCTGCGCCTGCGCAGCCACCACGTAGCCTCCGTCGGCCGTAGCGGCGAGGCCCGGAGGTCCCGACGGCTGCGTCTCGGCCTCGTCGAACGGCGGGAAAATCTCGATCGTCCCTCCGCCCGCTTGGCGACCGCACAAGACCTGCCCGGGCTCGGTCGACTCCGCGTGTGCACAGACCACCACGCCCTCTTCGATCACGGCGAGGGACGGCGACCGGTACACCACCCCGGGCTTCGACGCGACGAGGAGTGGCACCGGGGAGCCCACGGCGGTGGTGCTCCCAAAAGCGAAGCGCTGAACGTCGATCCGAGAGCTGGCTGCTACGGGATTTTCCTCCCATGCGGCGAGCCACTGGGCCGCCGCAACGTCCACGGCGAGCGCCGGCTGCCCCTGGGCGCCCAGGCCCCCCAGAGCCACGCTGGATGACGGAGCGGCAGAGAAGTCCAGAACGGCGACCCGCACGTCGCTGTCCGCGCTCGCCTCCTGCCACGCGATCACGGCCCCGACACCCGGGACCGCCGCGATCGCGGGCGCAGTTTGCCCGCCGCCCTGGTCGTCGACGACCACGGGCGGGGTGACGGTGAGGACACCAGTAGCGTCGAGCTCGGAGACGACCACGCGGGAGGGCGCGCCCTCAGACACCCACGCGAGGACCACCCGCTCGGGCGACGCGGAGATCGCCGGGGCCGAGCCCACCCCTACGAGCTGCTCGGGCCCGAACAAGGTGCCGTCCTGACCACCGCGCCGCAGCACCACCCCCCCCGCCGAGCGCCAGGCGAGCACCAGCGACCCGTCGGTCGTGGCGGCGATGCGGGGCAGCTCTTGGGCCCCCGAGAGGCTCGTGTTGGCCCGACGCTCCAAAGTGCCCGGATCGACCGTGCCATCAGCATGGAAGCGCCGGGTCCAAGCGGCGCCGCCGGCGGCGGTGTAGCCCACGACCCAGCCACCCTCAGGAAGCGACGAGAGGTCCGCCGCGACCACCTCCACCGAGGGATCCGAGCTCGCGATGGTCTCAGTGCCCAGCGACCCACCGAGGGAGAGGGTGCGCGTGACTAGCCGCGAGGGTCCTCCCGACGCCGATTTGTTCCTGTAGGCCACAAGGGCCCCGACGGTGTGCCGACCGAGTCCGACGAGCGACGAGGGCTCCGAGGCCGAGTGCACGACTTTGGGTGGCAGCCCGATGCTCGGGACATTGGCGCCGAGGGCGAGCGCCCCGACCTGCCCCCCGCTCTCGAAGGCCACCACCGATTGCCCGCCCGGTAGTACGAGCGTCTCCACGGCCTGCACGACCCCAACCCCCGCCTCGTTTGATGCGGGCGCTCCCCCGCCCCACGCAGCCCAGGCGAATCGAAGAGTCGAGGACCCGGGGTCCTGGGTGGTCAGCATGAAGGTCTCGAGGTCGCCCTTGGCCGCTGCCACAGCGCCGACCTCGGACGGCGGCAGGACGAAGGCACCCGTGGGGTAGATCTCCGGATCGAAGCTCAGCACCCTGAGGCGTGAGGGGTACGGCTGGTTCTTCGCGACGACGTCCGCTGCGACCGCCGCGCAACCCGCCGCAGCTCCCGGGGCCGGCTTAAGGCTCGGCGTCCCATCGGCTCCCATCACGACGCCCCAGCCGCCGTCGCGACCGACCGGAGCCGCCGTCGGGGTGACATCTACGGTGAGCGTCATGGCGCACTGCCCTGCGCCCGCGGGCACGAAGGCCTCCACCGTCACCTCCACCACCCAGAGGTCTGTCAGTGGGCGGTCGGCGAGCGGCATGCCGCGTGCGTCGAAGGCAGCCGCGCCTATGCGGCCTACCGGGACCTGAGCGGTCACCGCGAGCCCGCTCTTGTTCTCGGGGATCACCACCGAAACGGAGTTGGTCAGAGCGCCGACGGTGAACGGGACCAGGTAGCTCCCGTCAGCCCGAGCCCCGATCTTCCACGGCAGCTGAGTCGCCGTGCCACCGATCTTGGCCGTCAGCCATGCGCGGCTGCCGTCGGCCAGGGTGAGACGATGCCACTTGGAGTCCCCGGCCATGTCCACGCCCACGGCGACGTACCCGCCGTCGCCGATCGAGGCCAGCCGCGGCGGGCCGGAGATCCCGTCGCCGTCGTCGAGGCGCTCGGCGGCACACTGATCATCCTCCGCGACGCAGTCGCCGCCTGCGCACCGGCCCCCGCTGGTGCAAGCCGAGATCGGCAGATCGCAGCCGGTGCCTTCTGGCGCCGGAGTGGTGGCGCAGGCGTCGCCGTCCTCGTCACACAACCCGTGGTCACACCCGTCGTCAGAGGCGGGGCACACGCGGGCCGCACCGGAACACTCCCCGTCGGCGCACACGTCCAGAACGGTGCAGTACTGTCCGTCGTCGCACGCGGCCGTGTTGTTGACGACCACACACTCGCCCTTGTCGGTGCATGGGAGCTCGGTGGTACACGGGTTGCCGTCGTCACAGTCGCAGGGCACGTCGACCGGTTGGGTGTCGGCCGGGTCTACGTCGCTGGGCGTGGGCCCGGTGTCCGGCTCCTCGCCCCCGTCGTCGATCGGCGGCCCGGTGTCGGCCGGAGGGTCTGTGTCGCTGGGTGTAGGCCCGGTGTCGGCCGGGAGTTCCGCGTCGACAGGCGGCTCGGTGTCGACGGGCGGCTCGGTGTCGGCCGGAGGGTCGGTATCGCCGGGCAGCGCAGCGTCGGGCGGAGTGGCGTCGGGTGACTCGATGCCATCTGGTCCGCCTTCGAGGTCCGCTCCCGCGGCGTCTCCCGGGACATCCTGGCCCGGGGTCGAGTCGGCGGAGGCGTCGGAGGCTGTGTCTGCCGGGCCGTCGGGGTCCCCCGCCGAGACGTCAGCGGCGCCTGGCTCGCACTGCCCAGACACGCACCGCCATCCGGAGACGCAATCGGCGTCCGTTTCGCACGCAAAGGCGCGAAGTGACGGATCGAAGTCGCCAGTGCACCCGGCGACAATGAGCGCGGCAATGAGCGCGGCAATGAACGCTGTCCCCCCAAGGCGGGACCACAGACTCACACGAATGCGCATGGGGACGATGTTAATGCGCCGTTGCGCCGATGTCCTTGCGAAATTGCATTCCAGGGAAGCGTACGCCCTCCACGCGGCGGTAGGCGGCAGACACCGCGGCCGCTACGTCGTGCCCCAACGCCGTCACGCCAAGGACGCGGCCACCCGCGGTCTCTACGGCGCCGTCCGCGCCGCGCCTCGTTCCGGCATGGAGGACCTGAGCCCCGACCGCGTCGCCGGCCCAGAGGCCTGAGATCTCACCGCCTAGCGAGGTAACGCCCGGGTATCCGGGTGCCGCGAGCACGACACAGGCGGCCGCTCGGGGATCCACGTCCAGCGAACTCCCTGCGAGCTGGCCGTTCGCCGCGTCGAGGAACAGCCGCGCGACGTCTCCACGGAGGCGCGCAAGAAGGACCTGCGCCTCGGGGTCTCCGAGGCGGCAGTTGAACTCGAGCACGCGCGGGCCCTGGGGCGTGAGCATCACCCCGGCGTAGAGGAAGCCGACGAACGGCGTGCCGCGCGCTGCCAGGGCCGCGAGCGCCGGCACGAGGACGGTGCGGCGGATCACCTCGACCAGCGCGTCGTCCACACCCGGCGCCGGCGAGATGGCGCCCATACCGCCGGTGTTGGGTCCCTTGTCGCCGTCGTAGATCCGCTTGTGGTCGCGCGCGGAGGGCAAGGCGAGCACGTCGCGGCCGTCGCAGAGCCCGATCACGCTCACCTCGGGCCCGATGAGCCGATCCTCCAGCAACACCGGACCGGCCGGCAGGAGCCCCTCAACGGCCGCCGGGACCTCGTCGACGGTGTCCGGGACGATGACCCCCTTGCCAGCCATGAGGCCGTCCGCTTTCACCACCGGGGGAGCGGCACGTCCGCGCGCCCACTCGAGTGCGTCTGCGGGCGACTGCACCACGGTCCAGCCAGCGGTGGGGATGCGGGCCTCGTCCATGAGCGCCTTCGCGAAGATCTTGCTGCCTTCGATCCGGGCCGCGGCCTGGCGGGGGCCAAGGACGGCGACGCCCGCCGCGAGCAGCTCGTCCGCGAGGCCGGCGCAGAGTGGCGCCTCGGGCCCCACCACCACGAGGTCGGGGCGAGCAGAGCGCGCGAACTCGACGATCCCCGCCACGTCGAGCGGGGCCACGTCCACGGCGCGGGCGAGCGCAGCGATCCCCGGGTTGGGTCGGGTGCACCACACCTCGGCGGTGCGAGACAGCGCAAGAGCCAGCGCGTGCTCTCGGCCGCCGTTGCCTACGAGCAGGACTCGCATCTGTGCCGCGCTCATCAGTGCCGAAAGTGGCGCGTGCCGGTGAAGACCATGGCGATCCCGCGCTCATCCGCTGCGGCGATCACCTCCTCGTCTCGGACCGAGCCGCCCGGCTGGACGATGGCCGTGGCGCCGGCCTCCGCGATAGCGTCGAGCCCATCTCGGAAGGGGAAGAACGCGTCTGAAGCGGCCGCGGCGCCTGCGAGTGGCGAGCGCGCCTTCAGCCGGCACAACGCTACCGAGTCGATCCGGCTCATCTGACCGGCGCCGACCGCCAGCGTGGCGCTCTCGCGCGCAAAGACGATCGCGTTGGACTTCACGTGCTTGGCCGTGTCCCAGGCGAACTGGAGGTCTGCGAGCTCTGCCGCTGTGGGGTGACGGCGGGTCACGACCCGACAGTCCGCGAGCGCAACCCGCCCGAGGTCCCAGCCCTGCCCGAGAACGGCTCCCCGAACGCTGCGAAGCTGGAGCTCGCCCTCGGAGGCGGCCCACGTAGCGCGCGGGAGGGTGAGGACGCGCAGGTTTTTCTTGGCCGAGAGGATCTCGAGCGCCTCGGGGGTGACCTCGGGCGCGATGACCACCTCGAGGAAGAGCTCCGTCAGCTGACGCGCGATGGGCGCGTCCAGCGTGGCGGACACCGCCACCACGCCGCCGAAGGCGCTGACTGGGTCCGTCGCGAGCGCGCGCTGCCAGGCCGACACGAGGTCGCCGCCACGGGCCGCGCCACACGGGTTGCCGTGCTTCACGATCACGACCGCGGGCGCGTCCCCGCCGAGCTCCATACACAGGTCGTACGCTGACGAGAGGTCGAGCCAGTTGTTGTACGAGAGCGCCTTCCCCTGGTGGACGGCGGCGTCGGCGTATCCCGGGCCCGTTCTGTACAAGGCGCCGCGCTGGTGGGGGTTCTCGCCGGAGCGCAGCTCACCCGTACGGCGACCGGCGACGGCCAGCCCCTCCTGACCGTGGAACCAGGCGGCGATGGCCGCGTCGTACCGAGCGGTGTGTCCGAACGCGGCGCCCGCCAGCTCGCGCCGGAGCGCGGCGGCGTCACCGGGACTGGCGAGCGCGTCGGCGACGCGCCCGTAGTCCTCGGGACGGGTCACGATGAAGACGTGGGGCCAGTTCTTCGCGGAGGCCCTCACGAGCGACGGTCCGCCGATGTCGATCTGCTCGAGTACGTCGGCCTCCGTGAGCTTGGGGTCGCCAGCGGCGCGCTCGAAGGCGTAGAGGTTCACCACCACCACGTCGAAGAGGCCGAGCCCGCGAGCCTCGAGCTCGGCGAGGTCGCCCGGGTTGGAGCGTCGTGCCAGGATGCCGCCGAAGATCGCCGGGTGGAGCGTCTTCACTCGCCCATCCATCATCTCGGGGAAGCCGGTGACCTGGGAGACCGGGACCACAGGGAGGCTGGCGCGCTCGAGCGCCGCGAGCGTCCCCCCGGTGCTGACGAGCTCGTAGCCGAGCGCGACGAGCGCCCGCCCGAACGGTTCGATGCCTGACTTGTCGGTGACGCTGAGAAGGGCACGGCGAACGGGCATGGAGGTCCTCCGGACGGGTTCGCGGCGCTCCGTACCCCGCGAAAACTCCTTTGACAAGGGAGGGGGCCGCGATTAGGGTCCGCGCCCGCTCGACCCCCAGCACCCCGTTTGTGTGGCGGTGCACGAGGGCCAAGGGCGCCCACTTCAGGGCACCGTGGCCGATGCGGCGCCGAGCCAGGAGGAACCATGTACGAACTAGTGATTCACGATCAGATCACGCACTACGACAAGCGCGCCGACGCCGTCACCGCGGCAAAGCAGATGACCGCCCGAACGGACGGACCCATGACAGCGAGCGTGTCGGACGGTGTGGAGACGCTCAACTTCCGCGAGGGGAAACTCGTCGCCTACACGTACGAGACCCGACGGCCCGACGGCAAGAAGGAGCGCGACGACCTCGAAGACTCGCCCGTCTGATCGTCGCCCCCGCTGCCGCCCTCTTCGGGGGCGCGGCAGCGGCGCGGGCGCCCCCGGCCTCTCGGGGTACCACTGGCAGTCGACTCACCACGATGAAGAGCTTGGGCGCGGCCTAGTTGCCGCTGAGTGAGCGTTCGACGGCTACGCGACCGCGGTGCGATGGCACCCTGCGGTCGAGTCCAGCGACTCTAGAGCTACTCCCGATCTTCGAAGAGCTGCTGGCCGGACAGATCCGCTGCGAGGTCGGTCTCGCGGAGCTTCTCGAGGCCCATGACCTCCACCTGCCGGATACGCTCGCGCGTGAGGTTGAGGATCTCGCCCACCTCCTCGAGCGTGACACCACCCCGATCGGCGATGTCGAGCGCGCAGGTCTCCTTCATCTCCCACACGGGCACGTCCGGGAAGTTGAGCTTGATGCTCCCCGTGTCCGGGTTCACGTCCAAGTAGAGGTGGTGCTTGCAGGCCACGAAGGGACATGGGCGGGGACCCGTGATGCACTCCGAGCGGTCCTTGGGTCGGCGGTAGCCGATCATGTCGGCCAGCTCGATCCCCTCTTGGATCTCCTGCCTCGTGAGGCGCTTCAATGCGATGGTCTTCGACCGGCGCCGACCCTTACGTCGCTCGCCGTTCTCGTCGAGCTCGTCGTCTACGCCAACGGCCGCCTCGTCGATCAACGACGGGTCGCGTGAGGGCGGCCCGGCCTTCGGGATGCCGCTGCCCCTATCGCTGGAGCGCTGTCGTGCCACGGCTGTTCTTCTCCCCGATCATCGCGCGGCCACATCCTCGGTTCATGCAGGAACGGCCGGAACATAGATTCCCAGCGTGCTGGCGTCAACGGGACCCCGTATCACCGGAGCCGACGGCACGCACCGGCGGCGAACCCGCTCGGCGCGAGCCTCACCCGCTCAGGGGACATCCCCCCCTGCGATCGGATGCAGGCTGACGCGGAGCCCCTGAGTATGAAGGGCGATCACGCCCGTGACCGTGCGCCCCTGCCGTTCGAACGAGATCTTCGCGGCGACAGGATTCCCGACGGTGTCAGTAGCGACGCCGTGCACCGTGACCACGTTGTCCTGCTCCTGGAACAGGCGCCCGACCGCGTCGCGGTTGGCGAACTTGGCCTTCCAGTCGACGACGTCTCCGTCCTCCAGGGTGCCCTGGCGCACCGTGAGGACCTTGACCCGCCCGAGATCGACCTTGCACTTCTTTTCGGCGAGGCCCTCCCACCAGTTCGCCGAGGCGGCCTTCGGATCCACGACGGCGGGTTCTGCGGGCTGAGCGGGAGCCGCGATCGGTTGGGCTTCGGGCTCCGCCGCGGGCTCACCGGCCGGCTCTGCCACGGGCTCACCAGCCGGCTCTGCCGCGGGTTCACCAGCCGGCTCTGCCGCGGGTTCACCAGCCGGCTCTGCCGCGGGTTCACCAGCCGGCTCTGCCGCGGGTTCAGCAGCCGGCTCTGCCGCGGGCTCACCAGCCGGCGCCGCGGCGGGCTCACCAGCTGGCTCCGCGGCCGCAGCCTCGCCCGGGGGCTGCGCGGCGATCTTGGCGGCTGCGATCCGGTCAGCCCCGGCGGCCGGCTCGGCCGGATCCGCGTGGCCCGAAGCACCGTCGGCGGGCGGCGGGGCGACCGCCGACGGGGACGGCTCCGCCGCTTCCGGGTACGCCTCATCCTGGGCCGGCGCGGTAGGCCGCTTAGAGAGCAGCGCCCAGGTGACGCCGAGCCCCAAGCCGAAGCCCACGCCAAAGACCACCAACGACCCGACGATCCGGTTGTTCACGAAGGCTCCTGTGCTCCCTGCCCGCTCGCGAGCGGCCGGCAAGCTAAACCGCGTGGCCACCCAAGGCAAGCGCCGCGACGGGGGGGCGGCGCCGCTCGGAGACCTAAACGCGAGAGCCCCAATCAGGGTTCGAGCGGACCGTGGAGCCTCAGCTTCTTGAGCAACGCCTTGCAGTGCCGCCGCAGCTCAACGACCTCGGTCGGGCGCACCTTGAGCTCGGCCATCTCGGTCGGCCCGACGCGGGCGAGGCGACGGCAGGGAGCGGCGCGGTCGGCCGCGAGGCGAGCGAGCACCACCCGTCGAACTACCGCGTCGAGCTCCTTCGGCTCGACCACGCACACCACGGGCTCGAAGATGGAGTCCTCCGGCGGGCGCGCTGCGGGGTCGTCATGCCGCGGATCCATGGGGTCCTCGAGCTCCGTAGCGACGAGAAACGGACAGGAGTCCCACGGAGTCGCGTCCTTCACGAGGCGGGAGCGATCTCGAAAGTCCAGCGCATAGGCCGAGGCCAGCTCAGGGGCGGGTTCCGGTGGATAGTCGCGCCATCCCTCCGCCGCCAAGGCGGCCCGCCGTTCCGCCGCGGAGGCCTCGTCGTGTGCGCGGGCGTAATCCAGCTGGATGACCGGGTCGATGCCCACGCGCCGCTGAAGGAGCACCGGGACCCCAGTACCCGTCAGGGCGTAGTGGATCTGAGCCATCCCCGCCGCGTCGTAGAACGACGGGAGAGCGCGAGGGACCTCCGGAGCGCCGTCCTCCGGCCCCGGGTCGCCCACGACGCGACCCTCCTCGACGCCTCGCTCGCCGCCCGAACCGCGATTGGGCGGCGTGTTCGGCTCCACGGCCGGCGCCGCGTCCGCCGATTGGGCCACCGACGCCGCGTCACCTTCGGCGAGCGCCTCGGCAGCGGACTCGAGAGGTACGTCCTCCGCGGGCGCAGGGGCCGCCGGGTCGATCGGGTCGCCGGAGCAGGCCCAGAGCATCGTCAGGCTGGTCAACCAGGTGCCGGTGGAATGACGGTCGCGCATCGTGGGTTCCTATCGGGCCACGCGGGGTAAGGCGATACCGGTTTCACCACCGGCCGAGCCCCGCGCGCGTCGCGGACCGGGTCCCCGCGCCGCCGCCGAGGGATCCGCACCCGACGCGGGTCCGCGTTTGACAGCCACCCTTCGGGCGGTAGATTCCGCGCCGCATCGCGGCCGGGTCCCCTCCCGAGGCGCGGCCTGGCCCATCACGGCGTCGCCCGGAGCCCTCCGGGTACCGAAGGAGTCTGCATGAAGCGCCTCACCACTCTCGTCCTCGTCGCCGCCGGTCTCTTCAGCGCCGCCGCGTCTGCGGGCGACGACACGCTCTACACCACACGCCTCCAAGGCGACCTCGCGGTCGGCCAGGACGGTACCCTGACGCTCGAGATCACCCCGGCCAGCGGCTACAAGTGGAACCAGGACTACCCGGCCAAGATGGAGCTCGCCAACGGCAAGACGGTCGCTTTCACGAAGACTGTCCTGAAGAAGGCCGAGGGCGATATCACGGGCGACGACAAAGTGGGCAAGGTCACGCTGAAGGCCAAGGGCACAGCCGCGGGCACCGAGACGATCACCGGGACGATGAGCTTCTCGCTCTGCAACGCCGAGACCTGCCAGGTGCTCCGCCAGCGCCCGATCCCCCTCGCCGTCACGGTGAAGTGAGCCGGTTCTCGCTTCCGAGCGGGCCCAAGTTCGCGGCGGGGCTCGACCCGCTATAGAGTCAGCGCGCTATGGACCACGCCCGCTTTCTCGACGACGTCTCCGGAACCCTCTCCACCGAGTTCGAGCAGAACCGCAGGGTATTGACGTTCGAGGAGTACCTCGAGGTCGTCGCCAAGCGGCCGCAGCAACAGGTGCGCAGCGCGGCGCAGTACCTCGTGGACTGCTTCGATTATTGGGGACGTAGCCCCGACAACCCGAAGCGCTTCCGGCTCTTCGATGCGCCTTGGGACGAAGGGCGCGACCTCGTCGTGGGGCAGGAGAGCGCTCAAAACGCGATCTATCGCCACCTCACCAGCTTCGCGGCGCAGCGGCGCGTCAACAAGCTGATCCTGCTGCACGGGCCCAACGGCTCCGCCAAGTCCACGCTGCTGGCGTGCATCACGCGAGCGCTCGAGGCCTACAGCCGCAGCGACGACGGCGCCCTCTACTGCTTCTCCTGGGTGTTCCCCACCGACAAGGCGACCGGGCGACGCCTGGGCTTCGGGGAGACCGCGCCTGCCGAGCCTACGGGATCCTTCGCGGGGCTCCCGGACGACAAGCTCGACGCCCGCATTCAGAGCGATCTCCGCGACCACCCGCTGCTGCTGCTGCCGATCGCGCACCGCCAGCGCCTCCTCGAGAGCCTCCTCGGCGCCGAGGGGCGAGTCCCGCTGGTGCTGTCGAAGGGCGAGCTGTCACCGCGCAACCAGACCATTGCGGAGCGTCTGTTCGCGACCTACCGCGGCGACCTCAAGAAGCTGCTGAGGCATGTCCAGGTCGAGCGTTTCTTCGTGAGTCGACGGTTTCGCCGGGCCGCGGTTACGGTCGAGCCTCAGATGCACATCGACGCGGCCGTGCGCCAACTCACGGCGGACCGCAGCCTGACCAGCCTCCCCCTGCCCCTCCAGTCCACCACGCTCTACGAGCCCGTGGGCGACCTCGTGGACGCGAACCGCGGCGTGATCGAATACAACGATCTGCTGAAGCGCCCCATCGACACGTTCAAGTACCTCCTGGCTACGTGCGAGAAGAGCACGGTGGCGCTCTCGAACCAGATCCTCCACCTCGACCTCGTGCTCCTGGCCTCGTCCAACGAGCTTCACCTCGTGGCGTTCAAGGAGCACCACGACTGGCCTAGCTTCAAGGGCCGCATCGAGCTGGTGCGAGTGCCTTATCTGCGCTCCTGGCTCCTGGAGAAGCGCATTTACGACGAGCAGGTGGCGGAGGAGACGCCGGGCCGCCCGATCGGGCCGCACGTCACCACTCTGGCGGCGCTCTGGGCGGTTCTGACTCGGCTCCGTAAGCCCAACGCCGAGGTCTATCCAAAGGAGGTGCGCACCACCATCTCGGCGCTCACCCCGCTCCAGAAGGCAGACCTCTACGCCCTCGGCCGTACCCCACCTGGGCTGCCGCTCGAGAAGGCGCGGCTCCTCAGGGCGCAGGTCCAGGCGCTGTTGAACGAAGAGCGCGAAGATGGCGAGTACGAGGGCCAGGTGGGCGCCAGCCCGCGAGAGATGAAGAGCGTGCTCCTCAGCGCGGCGCAGCGCGCGGAGTTCACCACGCTCTCACCGCTGGCCGTCCTCTCCGAGATCCGCGACCTCTGCCGCCAGTCCAGCGTCTACGGCTTCCTCAAGCTGGAGAAGGAGGGCGCGTATCGCGACCCTGTGGCGCTGATCGACGCCGTGCGGGGGCGCTGGCTGGAGCTGGCGTCGGACGACCTGTTCCGCGCCCTGGGCCTGGTCACGCGCGAGCAGTACGACGAGCTCTTTCGCCGGTATCTCATCAACGTGAGCCACTCCGAGCGCAACGAGAAGCTGATGAACCCGGTCACGGGCCGCCTCGAGGAGCCCGACGCGGTGCTCATGAAGGAAATGGAGCGGGACCTGGCCATCGACCGAGAGGCCAAGGAGTTCCGCCGCGACCTGCTCGGCCGGGTGGGCGCCGCCAGCCAGAAGGCCCCTGTGACCCCCAGCGATTACCGCGAGCTGTTCCCGCAGCTCTTCGAGAAGCTCGAGTCCAGCTACTACGCACGCCAGCGTCCGGCCATCCGCAAAGCCGTGATGGACATGCTGCGCCTCCTCGCGGGCGAGGGCGACGCCCTCCCTCCGGCGGACCGGCGGCGCGCGGAGGAGAGCCTCGGTCGCCTGCGCCAAGAGATCGGCTACGACGAGGCCAGCGCGCACGAAGCGCTCTCCACCTTGCTGGCCGAGCGACTGCCCGAATAGCGGGCGAACAAGGCGCGAGGCTCCCGCAGCCGCCTGATCGGTGGCCGTGCCAGGAGTGACCGCCTCAGAGGAGGGTTTCCATGTCCCAGCAATCCGTACTTCCGTCTGCGCTCGAGGTCCCCACCCGGGCCCGCGTCGCGCGGGGTCTCCTAGGCGCCGCCACCATCATCTTGCTCTCGGCCTGCGCAGAAGAGGCGGTGGAGGCGGGGACGGCGGACGCCGTTGGGCCCGTCGACACGGCCGAGGTAGATACTCACGGCACCGGGGACGTCTCGGCCCCGGACGACGTGGCGGGCGAAGACGCGGGCCCTGAAGTCGCGGAGCCTGCGGACGTTCCGGACACGGAGGCGCCTCCTCCCGATCTCTCCGCGCCCGACGTTCCAGACACCTCCCCACCGGACGTCGGGCCGCCGGACGACACCTGCAAGCCCTCGTGCGCCGGCAAGTTCTGCGGCCCCGACGGATGCGGCGGCGTGTGCGGCGCCTGCCTCGCGGGCTTCGAGTGCTCGGACGCGGGCCAGTGCCAGCCGATCCCACCGACGGACGCTTGCCTCGAGCCGGCCGACGCCCAGCTCGTGTGCACGGTCGACATCATCGAGGCCAGCTCGGACTGCACCTTCAGCTGCTTCAGCCAGGGCCCCGCGTGCGCTTCGTGCATTGCCGACGCCACGGGGCTCGGGGCCGGGTGCGCTTCGTGTTACGGCGGGCTCCTCTCCTGCGCCATCGCGGCGTGCGCGATTCAGTGCTTCGACGCCGCGAGCCCGGCGTGCGAGGCCTGCGTCGCGCAGAGCTGCCTCCCCACGCTCACGGCGTGCGCGGGGACGCCCACGTGCTGCATACCCGACTGCGCCGCGGACCCTTGCGGCGACGACGGCTGTGGCGGCGTGTGCGCTGCCTGCCCCGACGGCCAGAGCTGCGACGCGGCAGGCGTCTGCGCAGCCCCCGCCCCCAACGGAGAGACGTGCCTAGAGGCCCGCGAGCTCGTGACCGAAGGGTCGGGCGATACCAGCGCGCTCACGGACGATCTGGCGCTGACAATCGAGTGCCCGAGCCCGTTCGAAGGGCTCGGCAGCGGGACCCCGGACGAGTTCTGGGCCTTTACGCCGGCCGGCAGCGCCGAGCACAGCTTCCACCTCACGCCGAACGTCTCGGGCGCCGCTGCCCCCACCGCGCTCTACCTCTTGACGTCATGCGAGGACCTGGCGCTCACCTGCCCAGCCGCCGGGGCCGTGGCCGAGGACTCGTCGGGCGTGCTCTCGTTCACAGCGGTCCTGGAACAGGGCGTCACCGTGTACCTGGTGGTGGACGGTGCTGCGGCAGGCGACGCGGGGAGCTACACGTTGTCCGTGGACGCCCCCTGCATCCCCGCGTGCGACGGGAAGGCGTGCGGCCCCAACGGCTGCGGAGGGACCTGCGGCGAGTGCTCGGAGGGGACCACCTGTGAGGACACGGCCTGTGTCCCAGTCCCCTGCGAGCCCGTCTGCGCGGTCGCGTGTGGCGATGACGGCTGTGGCGGCAGCTGCGGCAGCTGCCTCGCCGAGCAGGAGTGCGACCCGGTTGCCGGGTGCGTCGACGTGGTCGAGACACTCGGCGACACGTGCGGCCAGGCCATCCCGATCGAAGCGATCCCCGCCCTGGTGGCCGGCAGCACGCTGGGCGCTACGGACGACTACGCGCTGCCCAGCAGCACCCCCAGCTGCGAGCTGTTGGACGGGGCCGGGGCGGGCGCACCCGACGTCGTCTACTCGTTCACGCCCACCCAAAGCGGCAATTACGGTCTACAGATCCTCGCGCCGTCGCTCGTCATCTATCTGGTGACCGACTGCGCCGACATCTTCGGGTCGTGCTTGGCGATGGGGTCCGCGGACCCGGCGACGGAGGTGCCGCTGACCGCAGGGGTCACCTACTACTTCGTCGTGGATGGGCTCTCAGTAGAGAGCGCCGACCTCTTCGAGCTGTTCCGCATCATTGCCAGCTAATCCTGGTCGTTCGGGACCCACACCGCCGGCTGACCTCGGTCGTGGGTGGAAGAGGGCGCGGAGCCTGATGTACACTGGCCCCATGTCACGGCTCCCGCTAGCCCTCCTCGTCGCATGCGCCGCTGAGGCCCCCCCAGAGCAGAGCGTCGAGTTGCTCTTTACACTCACGTCTGGCGAGACCCCAGTGGGCTGCACCACCCCGCTGGACGGGGACGCGCGCCTCCAGGACGCGCGGTTCTACATCTCGGACCTCGCGCTGGTGACGGCCGCTGGCCGGGAAGTGCCGATCACGCTCGCGCCAGACGGGCTGTTCCAGTCCGAGCGCGTCGCCCTGATCGACCTCGAGGCACGGTGTGAGACCAGCGGCACCGAGGCCGTCCACGCCAGCGTGCGGGGCACGGTCGCGCAAGGCACCTACACGGGGCTCGCGTTCGGGCTTGGGGTGCCCTTCGAGCTCAATCACCTCGACGGGACCACTGCGCCCCCTCCGCTGGACAACACGGCCATGTATTGGGGCTGGCAGATTGGCTACAAGTTCCTGCGGCTCGACCTGGCTCTTCCGGCCGGCGCCTTCAACCTGCACCTCGGTAGCATCGGCTGCGTCTCCGACTCGGCGGTTCGCCCCCCAGAGGGCTGCGCCCGTCCGAATCGCGTGCGCGTGCGCCTGGACGCGTTCGACGCGTCGAAGAGCGCCGTGACTCTGGACCTGACGGCCCTGCTGAAAGGCGTGGACATCGAGAAGAACACCGAGGGCACGCCCCCCGGTTGCCAGTCCGACCCGTCCGAGGCCGACGACTGCGCCGGCGTGTTCGCCCACCTCGGCCTGGACTTCGCTACTGGCGAGCCGTCGGCCGCCCAGACAGCCTTTCGAGTCGTGCCCCGATGAGGTGGTTGCGCGCGTGGCTCTTCTTGGCAGGGTGCGCAGCGAGCGAGAGCGAGAGCGCTACGGGGACACCCTATGTGCTGCTCCTGCCGGCGGGCTTTCCGGAGCTGCCGGTCCCGGTGGACAACCCCCTAACAGTGGAGAAGGTCACCCTGGGGCGCTGGCTGTTCTATGACGAGCGGCTCTCTGGCAACGGGAAGCAGGCCTGCGGTAGCTGTCACGAGCAGGCGAAGGCGTTCGCGGACGGCCGTGTGGTGGCCGAAGGCTCCACGGGCGAGCTGACCCCGCGGAACTCGCCCGGACTCGGTAACGTGGGGTACGCCGCCTCGCTCACCTGGGCGAACCCGGCGATCGACACCCTGGAGAAGCAACACCTCGGCCCGATGTTCGGCGAGGCGCCGATCGAGCTCGGCCTCACCGGGCACGAGACCGAGGTGCTCGAGCGGTTCCGCGAGGACCCGAAGATCTCGGCGCTCTTCGACGCCGCCTTCCCGGGCCAGGACTGGTCGATGGACCACATCGTCTCCGCCCTCGCCTGTTTCGTACGTACGCTCGTGTCGGGCGACTCGCCCTTCGATCGCTACACGCAGGCCCTGGACGACACTGCGTTGACCGCCTCTCAGAAGCGAGGCCTCGACCTGTTCTTCAGCGAGAAGGCAGAGTGTTTCCACTGCCACTCCGGCTTCAACTTCTCCGGGGCCAGCGCCCACGGCGCCGGCGTCCTCGAGGGGTCCTGGTTCTTCAACATCGGCCTCTACGACGTCGACGGAGAGGGCGGTTATCCCCCGCCCAACACCGGCGTCTTCGGGTGGAGCGGCGTCGCCAGCGACATGGGCCGCTTCCGGGTCCCCTCCCTGCGCAACGTGGCGCTCACGGGCCCCTACATGCACGACGGCTCCGTCGCCACGCTCGAGGACGTGGTGCGCCACTACGAGGCGGGGGGCCGAAACGTCGAGTCGGGCCCCAACGCCGGAGACGGGCGGAAGAACCGCTGGAAGAGCGAGTTCGTCGCCGGCTTCCAGATCACCGATCAGGAGCGCGCCGACCTCGTCGCGTTCCTCGAGTCCCTCACCGACACGAGCTTCGTCCAGGACCCCCGCTTCTCGGACCCGGAACCGCCCGCGACCCCTCGTTGACGCCGGTGTCGTGAGGCCCGCGGCCCCTCGCCGCCTCAGACGAGGAGGTCTACCGTCCCCTTCAGGACCTCCCGCGCGATGACCATGGTGTGGACCTCGTCGGGGCCGTCCGCGATCCGCGCCGCGCGGGCCGACCGGTACCACGTGCCAAACGGCAGATCGTCCGAGTAGCCGAGCCCACCGTGCATCTGGATGGCGTCGTCGAGCACCTTGCAGAGAGTCCCAGCGACGTGGTTCTTGGCCATGGACGAGTAGACGCGAGCCTCGCTCGTCCGCTCCGCCTCCAGCAGCTCGGCGCAGTGCCAGGTCATGAGGTTGCCGGCGTGAATCGCCGTGGCGTTGTCGGCCAGCATCTTCTGGATGAGCTGGTGGTCGCCGAGCAGCCGCCCGAAGCTGCGGCGCTCCCCCAGATAGGCCCGGCACATCCCCAGAGCGCGGTCGGCCAGCCCGAGCCACCGCATGCAGTGGGAGAGCCGGGCCGGGACGAGGCGCGCCTGGGCCAACCGGAACCCCTCGCCCACGCGCCCCAGCACCGCTTGATCGTCCAGCCGGACGCCGTGGAAGCGAAGCTCGGCCTCTCGATGCTGTAGGAGCGCCGGGCCGAAGGTGGGGATCTCGCGCACCAGCTCCACGCCGGGTGCCGAGCGATCCACGATGAACAGCGTGGCGCCCGTCCGGTCGTCCGCGCTGGTGCGGGCCATCACGATGAGGAAGGCCGCGTCGGCCCCGCCGGTCGTGTACCACTTGTGCCCGTCGAGGACCCAGGTGTCGCCCTCCCTGACGGCCGTGGTCCGGAGGTTGGACGGGTCCGCCCCCGCGCCGGGAGCGGGCTCCGTCATTGCGAAGGCGCTCGTGATCTCCCCGTCCACGAGGGGGCGCAACCAGCGCTCGCGGAGGGGCGCGCTCGCGACGCGGAGCAGGAGGTCCATGTTGCCCTGGTCGGGCGCGTCGCAGTTGAAGACGCGCGGGCCAAGGAGTGACCGCCCCATCTCTCGGAACAGCTCGCACATGCCCACGACCCCGAGGCCCAGTCCGCCGAGCTCGACCGGCAAGTGGGGCACCCAGAGCCCGTCCGCGCGGGCCAAAGCCTGGAGGCGGCGCAGCGTGACGGCCTCGCGCCGCGCGTCCTCCGCGATGAGCTGCGCCTCGTTGGGCAGGATGTGCTGCTCCAGGAAGGCCCGGACTCGGGAACGGATCTCAGGGTGCCGCATTGGTCCTCGCTCGAACCCCGCGGGGTCCTCGCTTGTGCTGGATGTGATGGCTGGAGGGCGCCCCCTCCAGCCCCGCGCGGGCGCCCGGTTCGGCGCTCACTCGGAGTAGCCGCTGCCGGGGTTGAGCCCCTGAATGCCGCGGGGAGGCGCCGCGTTCACGAGGACCCCGGCGCGGCACTTGATGCGCACTGGGGAGAACTGCACGCCCTCCTTTCGGGCCTCGAGCACGTAGTCGCCGGGCGTCACGTTGGTCCAGACGACCCCACCATCGACGGTGGTCTCATCGAGGCCCGGCGTGGGCAGCACGTCGGCGTTGAAGTAGATCGGCGCCGTCGGGATCTCGGGGACCGTGACGGCCGTGGCGCCCGGCTCGCCGTGGACCACGGGGAGGTCTCCCTCGAAGAACCGCGTGACCGTGGTGGAGATCTGGCAGCGCGCCGGATCGGGCTCGGACTCCGTGAGGAGCGCGAAGAGGTCGTAGATGCCGTGGGACACCGCCTGGAAGTCGCACCCGGTGAGCGCTGCGCCGTTGCTGGTCAGGGTGCCCAGCTGATTCTCCGGGTACCCCTCCGCCGCCATGACCAGGGTGACATCGCCCGCGGGGACCGCCTCGAAGCGATATTCGCCGGCCGCATCGGTGGACGCTGTGAGCTCGGGGTGCTCCAAAATGCTGATCTTCGCGCCTTCGAGCGGCCCTCCAGGGGGCCCGAAGATGCGCACCGTCCCAGAGACCGGAGCGGGCGGCAGGGGCTGGTCTGCGGCGTCCTCCGGGGGAGCCTCCAGGTCCGCAGCGCCACGCGTGTCGTCCGCTGCATCCGCAGCGCCCACGTCGGGGCCCGAGGGGCCCGCTGTGGCGTCGCCCCCACCAGACGCCTCAGAGGACGCGCAGCCGACCACCAGCATCACGGAGACCCAACGCATCACCTGCCCTCCAAGCCGGCCACGATAGCGGCAGCCCCCTCCGTGGTCGAGCAGGACAAGGCCGGCCCGGCCATGGTAACTGCGGCGCCATGGACGGAAACCGCGACACCGACGACCGAACCTTCGACGAACGCCTCCGCGCCGCTACGGCCTTCCTCGAGGCCTTGGTGCAAGACCGCGCGCTGCTCACCCAGGTCGAAGAGTCGGCCCGGACCCGCTTCCTGAAGGCGGCGGGCGAGGTCTCGCGTCCGGGGGCGCTGGAGCGGCGGCGCTTCGTGAAGGCGCAGCGCAAGCAGCGCCGCGACGACAAGGTGGCGCGCGAAGACGAGGTCTTGAACGAGACAGGGATCCGCAAGCTGCGCAGAGAGCCGGTGTTCACCACGCCGAACATCTTCGCCCCGAAGGAGGTCCCGCTGTTCGGCCTTGCGCCCGACGAGACGCCGCGGGAGGTGGACGAAGCGCTCAACTGCTACACCTGCAAGCGCAGCTACACGCGGGTTCACCACTTCTACGACCAGCTCTGCCCCGAGTGCGCGGAGCTGAACTTCCGGAAGCGCACGGAGCTGGCGCCCCTCGAGGGTCGGGTGGCGCTGCTCACCGGGGGGCGCGTCAAGATCGGGTATCAGGCCGGGATCAAGCTGCTGCGCTGCGGTGCGCACCTCATCGTGACCACTCGCTTCGCGAGAGACGCGGCCGAGCGCTACGCCCAAGAGCCGGACTTCGAGGTGTGGGGCCATCGCCTGCAGATCTACGGGCTGGATCTCCGCCACACCCCGAGCGTCGAGGCCTTCTGCAAGCACCTCTACGACACGCTCCCTCGCCTCGACTTCATCGTGAACAACGCCTGCCAGACGGTGCGGCGTCCGCCCGAGTTCTACGCGCACATGATGGAGGGAGAAGCGAAACCCGCCGGGGCGCTCACCGAACGAGCGCGCCGCGTTCTCGGCGCGTACGAGGGCCTACGTGGCTACGATCTGCTCAGCGGGGGCGAGAGCAAGCTCGCGGCCCCGGCGGGGCTCTCGGAGGCCGCGGCGCTCTCGCAGGTGGAGCTGACGCCGGAGGATCGCACCACCCACGGGGCGTTGTTCCCGGTCGGCCGCCTGGACCAGGACCTGCAACAGGTAGATCTGCGCGAGCGCAACTCGTGGCGACTCGAGCTCGCCGAGGTGTCGTCCGTGGAGCTGCTGGAGGTTCAGCTGGTGAACGCCGTGGCGCCGTTCGTGCTGAATGGCCGGCTGCGCGCTCTCATGACGCGGACCCCCGAACACGACAAGCACATCGTGAACGTCTCGGCGATGGAGGGGCAGTTCTACCGGCGCTTCAAGACAACCCGTCACCCGCACACCAACATGGCGAAGGCCGCGCTGAACATGATGACCCGCACCTCAGCCGCCGAGTACGAGGCCGACGGGATCCACATGAACAGCGTGGACACGGGCTGGATCACGGACGAGGACCCCGCCCACATCGCCTCCCGCAAGGCTCAGGAGCAGCGCTTCAGCCCTCCGCTCGACATCGTGGATGGCGCTGCCCGGATCGTTGACCCCATCATCGACGGCCACAACACGGGCCGCCACGTCTGGGGCGTGTTCCTGAAGGACTACAAGATCACGGACTGGTAGCGGCGCTGTCCCGCGCTCCGACCTCAGGTCGGGTCGCCTGGACACACACGGCGGAGCAACGCCTGGCTCTCCGGCGTGAGGCTGGTGAAGCGAATGCCGAGCCCGCTGGCGCCGCCGTGGCCCATGTGCACCACGACGCCGCGGCCCTTGATACGCTCTACGTCGTCGAGGAGCACCGAGAAGTTGAGCTCGACCTCCGTGCCCTCGGGCAATGACTGGTCGCAGCGGAGGAAGAGCCCGCCGCGCGACAAGTTGGCGACGTACTCGGTGAGCAGCCCGTCCACGACCGCGAACTCGTCGTTGACCTGGATCCTCACTGCCTTTCTGCGGTCGTCTTCGCTCATCGGCTCTTCACCTCGAAGTGTTCGATCTCCAGGCGGTCGTTGTGGTGCGCGCGGATCTCCACGCCATATCGCCGCTCCAGCCCCTCGATCTGCTCGCGATACTCGTCGAACAGCGCCTCAGCCACCGTGGGGTGTACGTGCACGTCCACCCGCGTGACCAGATCGCGCTTGGTCGAGACGGAGTCTCGGATCCGGGCGAGGGCCTGACGAGCCACCTCGTGCGCCGTGAGGGTCCACCCACGGCCATCGCAGCGCGCGCAAGGCTCGGCCAGCGATCGGGGGAGCGACTCACGCACGCGCTTCCGCGTCATCTCCACCAGCCCGAGCGCGCTCATGGGCAGGACACGGGTTCGGACCTTGTCGGGCACGAGCGCCTCGACCAGCGCCTCGTAGACGGCGGATCGGGCCTTCTCGCTGGCCATGTCGATGAAGTCGATGACGATGATCCCACCGATGTTCCGGAGGCGGAGCTGGTAGGCGATCTCTTTCACGGCTTCGAGGTTGATCTTGAGGACCGTGTCCTCGAAGTTGCTCTTGCCGACGTAACGCCCCGTATTGACGTCGATCGCAGTGAGCGCCTCGGTCTGGTCGATCACGATTGACCCGCCGCTCTTCAGCCAGACCTTGCGGTCGAGGGCGCGGCTGATGTCGTGCTCCACGCCGTAACGGGTAAAGAGCGGCGGATCGCCGTCATCCAGCCGCAAGAGCGACCGGCACGCCGGCATGAAGGTCTCGAGGAACGTGGCGAGGCGCGCGTGCTCGGCCGGGTTGTCGACGATGAGCGCGTCGTAGTCGGGCCGCAGGAGGTCTCGCGTGGCCATGAGCGCGATGTCCAGGTCCCGGTGAAGCAGCGTGGGGGCGCGGACCGTGGCGGCCTTTGCCTCGAGCGACTCCCACAAGGTGCCGAGGAACGACAGGTCGTCGGCGATGGCCTGCGCGTCGGCGCCCTCGGCCGCGGTGCGCACGATGAGGCCCCCCTTCTTGGGGGCGTGCTGGTCCGCGATCTGACGGAGCCGGTCGCGCTCGCCCGCGTCTTCGATCCGACGAGAGACGCCGACGTGGTCCACGGTGGGCATGTAGACCACGTCGCGCCCCGGGAGCGTGACCTGGCTGGTGACGCGGGCGCCCTTCGTTCCGAGGGGCTCCTTGGCGACCTGGACGATGATGTCCTGGCCCTCGTGGAGCCGCTCGGCGATGGGCGCGATCTTCTTGGTTCCGTCGGCGTCGAGCTCTAGGTCGGGCAGGTCACCTGCGAACAGGAACGCTGCGCGAGCGAGTCCGATCTCCACGAACGCGGACTGCATGCCCGGGAGCACCCGGACCACCTTGCCCTTGTAGATGTTGCCCACGAGGCGCTCAGCCCCGACGGACTCGCGCATGATCTCCGTGGTGACCCCATTCTGGATCACCGCGACGCGGCGTTCGGCCCCCATGGCCGAGACGAGGAGCAGAGAGCCCATGCGCTCGGTTCCGGGCCTCCGCCTTCGCTCAGAGCCCGCAGCCGGCTTTGCACTCGCTCAGCGTGGGCCAGAACTTGAACACGTCGCTGCCGCAGCCGGAGATCCCCGTGCACTTGCCGTTCACGACTCCGTAGCCCATGAACATGTCGCAGAAGCCGAAGTCGGTCTCCGCGACGTCTGCGCACAGGATGTTGCCGCACTTGTAGTTGCACTTGCCCTGGCCGCACGTGGCGTAGCCGAGGCACTTCACGGTGATGTAGCTGTTGCCGCTGTCGTAGCAGTCGTTGTGCTCGAAGCAGGCGCCATCGGCCCGGCAGACGTTGTTCGAGCCGCAGTACTGCGACTCGGGGCAGCCTTCATCGGTCTCGCACGGCTGGCGGCACACCCCGGGGACGTCGGCGATGAAGGGCGGCGTGTCGGTGCATACGAGGCCAGGCGCGCACTGCGTGGCGAACCACGAAGGCACGAAGCCGCCGCAAGACTCGCCCTCCTCCTGGTAGGCCGTGCAGGTGCCGATGAGGATCGGAGCGCCGAGCATCGCGGACTCCTCGGTGGGGCGGCACCAGAAGCCCTTGCCGCACTCCTCGTTGGAGTGGCACACGCCCACACACATGCCGTCGGTGCAGGTCTGACCCCAAGCGCAGTCGGCCGAGCCGCTGCAGGGCGTACACGTCTGGTTGCCGTTGCCGTCATAGAACTCGGCGTTGCAGCCACCGCAGTAGTTCGACTCGCACTCCCCGCTGGGGCAGCCGGACACCTGGCACGGATCCACGAAGCAGTTGACCGGCTGTTTCCCGTTGGTGCAGGCGCACGTCTTGCCGCAGCAGTTGTAGCGGCTGAGGAGGTACTTCCGGTCGGCCTGGGTGAGCTGTGAGATCGCGCGATTGTAGCCGCAGCTGTTCACTGAGATGACATGCGCGGCGTAGGCGCCTGACGTGTCGAGCGTGCCGTTGAGGAGGTACTGAGCACCCTTCTGGAGCGTGAGGCCGCAAGCCGCCGAGCTGGAGGCCGTTCGGACATAGACCCAGCCGCCCACCTTGAGGCACCCCTTGTAGACCGACTCGGTCCGGGCGAGGTACCACTGGTCGTTGCCGACGACTGCCCCGTACACGATGCGTGCGCGGACGACGTCGGTGGCCGAGCGGTAGGACGAGCTGACCGTGGCCGGGATGCACTTGCATGCCAGCGCGGTGACGGGAGTGAACGCGGCGACGGCGACCGTCAGCGCGACGACGATGCGGGCGGAACTCATGTGTTGCTCCTCGACGCGCTAGAGAGCCACCTGCCAGCGCTTTCAGCGGGGCAGTGTACGCCCACCGCCCCGACTCCGCAGCCATTTTCTCCGCCGCAGGTGCCGTTCCATCGCTGTGGAGACGCGCTGTTGGGCGCGCTCGCCCCCGGGACCCGATGCTCGCGGTCGCTACGCGTCGTCGGGTGGCGCGGGGTCTGTGGTCGCCAGCGCGATGGCGCGGCGCACCAACGCCGCGGCGTCCGGATCGAGCTCGAGCGATCCGGCCAGCGACTGCGCGTAAGCGCTCATCTTCGGCCAGGTCTTCGCGATGATGGTGACGACCTTGGACTCCTCCTGGGTCGCCGCGAAAGGGCGCAGCTCATGCTCGACGAACACGAGACAAGCCACGTCCTCCAGCGCCTGGGCCTCGGGATCGACCTTGAAGCGCTCTTTGCGGATGAGCGAAGCGACGCGCTCGGCGAAGGCCAGGTCGTAGCCGACCTCGAGCAGGACCTCTGTGGCGAGCTCTGCGTGGCGGCGCGCCGCGGCCTTTCGCCACGCGCGGTAACCGTCTCGGCCCTCAGGGTAGGCCGCCCTCGGCGTGCGGTGGCGCGCGAGGTGTTGCGCGCGGACCGCGAGGCGGAGCGCCTCGCTGGCGTCGGGCCAGCCGCGCGAGAGCCAGGCGGTCATACGGAGGGAATAGCAGAGCTCGGCGGGGAGACCCGAGGGCCCCGGCGGAGACTCGCGGTTCAGCGCATCGAAACGCGCGAACGCTTGTTCAAGGCGGTCCACGACAGCTCCTGATCGACGGGGGGCTTAAACGCGACGACCCCGGAGGAATCCCCCCCGAGGTCGCCTTGCTGCTTCGGCGAGCGGCTCAACGCCGCCCTAACCGACTAGCCGCGCTCGAGCTTCTCGACTGCGAGCTCGATCTCTTCCACCGTGACGTCGGCACCCTTGCCGTCGAGGGAGAAGCCCTTCCACTTGGCCGGCCAGGCCTCGAAGAAGTTGTAGCGCATGACTTCGGAGCCATCGTCAGCGCAGAGGATGATCGAGCCGGCCTTGCGCTCGACATGGCCCTCGATGACCTTCTTGCGCCAGTCCCAGAGCTCGGTGTTGTTGATGTAGCCGCGCTTCAGGGTGATGTTCGAGTACTTCGTACGACCCGGGCGCTTGCGGAGGATGATGTCGTCACCATCCTGGAACTCGACGATCTCGGTCTCGCTGTCGAGGCCCTCAACGTTCTTGAATGCACCCTGCGTGACGCCTTCGATTTCGACCTTGAAGTTGAAGGCGCCGATGTGGTCGAACGGACGACGATTCGGCATGACGGTCTCCTGGCTACTCGTTGTGCCCGAACGCCTTTGGGACGCGCGAGCGGATTAACCCGATTGGCAACGAACCGGCGCCTTCGGGACGCCCAGACACAGAGCAAGGGTCATGCCAGCGGTCCGGGAGCTTGATTCGGACAAATCGGACATCCGCCCCGGTCAGGGGGGGTCGCGAGGCTCCGCCGGGGGGGAGAGCAGCTTCTCGACATCCTCGATCGCCTCGAGGACCGCGCCCACGCGGACCGACTCCTCGGCGGGGCGGTCTGCGAGCGCGCCCTCCCAAACCTCGCGCGCCTTCTTGAGGGCGCGGAGCGCCAGCTCGCGGTCGGGGAGGAACGCGACCAGGCGCACGGCCGTGGTTGCGGCCGTGGTGTGCCGGCGCGCGTCGCCCACCGCGGCCGCGATCACTTCCGCGACGCGGGCCCGGGCATATTCGTCGCGCGCGAACGGGGCCAGGAGCCCCACCCACTGCCCGTACTCGGGCACCTGCGCACGTCCGGTGCCCTCGACGCGCGCTAGCCACGCGTCAAGCGCCTTGAAGGCCGCTTCACCGCCGAGGCGCACGAGGGCGCTTCGACAACCCTCGGCCATGGGTCCGCTGTCGAGGTGGTTGGCGCAGTGTTCCAGCGTGTTCGGGAGCTTGAGGCGCCCTGCGAGGGCAAACGCTGCACCGCGAGCGGGGCCGTCGGGCCACTCCGTGCACCACGACTCCACCTTCGCGCCGTCCAGCGCACAGCGCCCCTCCTGGCACTGATCGAGGGCTGCGAGGGCAGCAAGCCGCACCGTGTCGCCCTTGGCGGTCTCGGCCGCCCACTCGAGGAACGCCACCGTCTCGGCGCCGCTGCCGGCCCCGATCGCGGAGGCCAGCGCCGCCTGCTCCTTGGGGTCGGCCTGGGTGTACCGCTCCATGAGCACGGCGCGGTAGGGTGCGCCGACCTCACCGGGGGGCCCCGCGGCGCCGCTGGACTCGCCTCGGGTACAGGCGTGCAGGACGAGCTCGATCACGCGGTACGCCGCGTGACGGATGTGGACGCCTTCGGCGACGACGAGGCCGGCCGCGGCGCCCGCCACCTCCTCGAGCCCGCTCAGCGTGTCGAGCGCGCCACCGCGATAGGCGGAGAGGGCCGGGTCGATCACCTTGACCAGAGCCGGCCAGGCGGGAGAGGCCGTGATGTCGGAGGGGGAGGCGCCAGCCTTCTCCTGGGCCTCGCCGGCGGCGCGGATCGCGTCCCGGATCGCAAGGATGGCTGGGGTCTCGACGACCCGGGCGAGGGCGCGCGCTCGGGCGCCAGCTGCGCTGGCCACGGGAGACGGGGGGGCCTCGGCGGGCATAGCGCCCGGCTCGCCCGCTGGAGACGGCGGTGCCTCCGCCGGTGGTGCGGCGGGCTCGCCCGCTGGAGACGGGGGCGCCCCCGCGGGCGGGGCGACCGGTTCGCCCGCAGGAGTCGGGGCCGGCGCTGAC
>SXGT01213606.1_pt1 | contig 28830 bp, 27 predicted proteins | sample 3176221 | NCBI WGS metagenome assembly SXGT01 (sample SAMN11356862, study PRJNA531348) | freshwater metagenome | isolation source: freshwater sample F1-120 | place: China: Fuxian Lake, Yuxi | collected 2017-12-25 | reverse complement strand
GTTTACACTGCCAAAATAAGTGGTATGCGGAGTTACAAAAAAGAAGGAAGTGAGGAAGAGAGCGAATTCGATTTGCCAATTTAATAGATTTTAATCAACTGTTAATTTTTTGAGCTTTTTATAAGATTAGCCCTCACCCATTTTACCATGTTTTTGATTTTTTGGCACATAACCATGGCTTGTCGGGTTCCTTGTGTTTTTCGGTACTTTTTGTTTTGGAACACGAGGACCGTGTACGTGGTAAACGCGAGATGTAAATCGGTAATGTGCATCTTCCGTACGACGAATCCCTACAGATGGTTTTCTACGAGTCTCATCAACGGTACGATTTTTTAATTGTTTGCTTGTGGAACAATACGGCATTGGTCGTCGTAACTCACATCTATCACAAATATTAATAAATCCATTTATGGGCAATTCATGAAGCGGAAAGCGAGATTGACGTTCCATTCTCATTATCGGCATCCCAAACATTCCATAATCTAATGATGATTTGTGTCTATTACGTTCCTGCATTGCAAAACATTGCGTTCCATTGCAGTTAGCGCACACATTTGCAGACTTATAACACGCTTGCCAACAATCAATGCATCTGCGGTTTGGTATTTTTTTCACAGCATGGAATATCATTGGTAACAAGTAACGAAATTCCCGATAAACTCCTTGCTCTTTGAGTGCGAAAATGAACAGGAAGAACGCATCACGAATCGTATAGAAGGTTTGACACTTCTCGTTACAAAAGTATTTTCGTACATCTCCCAGTATCTCGTACGTCCAGCGAGTAACATCATTTCCGCATGGACACTTGTAACACTTTGTGCAAAGAATTGGTGTGATTGCGAGAAGTTTAGCACCCCCATCTTCGAGTTCCTCTCCTAGCTGATGACATTTTGAACATGTAAAACATGGAAAGCATCGTAAAATGTCATAAGGACTTATTAAATAGGCAATCCCGAGCTCGTCGAGCTTCACAGCCGTTCGATAACAAGAACTACACTTCATTTTTATTTGAATTCAAAAAAAAAATCAATTATTTACAATACATTGTAAATGCTCGCTGCGTCTAGTCTTTCTTGGACAGGGCTTTTTGGTATTCTTGAGGATTGTGGGTAAGAACCTCACCCTCTTTTAGTGGTTTAGCAGGTAAGTGAAACTTCCAGTTATCAGCGGTGGCACGGAATCGGCGACCCTTACGTTGAGCGCCAAGGCGGATAACTTCAACTTGTACTTCATCATCGGCCAATGCATGTTCATCAATAGGAACATCAATGCCGTTATTATTCTTTGTGTTCTGCAACACACGCTTTGCACCATACTTCTCAAGTCCTGCTGGATTGTTCTCCAAATACTCATTCAGGCCTGGATCATTACCGAGTTCTGCTTCATTTTCTTCCTTCTTCTTGCGAACGCGATCCTTCATCAAGTCTTTACCAATGCGCTCTTCATCCTTCTTGGCATCCAACATACGCTTGATAATTTCAGTTTCCTTTGTGTAGAAGTTTGTTGCTTCGCGATTCTTTTCCCATGGTCCAAGCAAGTTGTTTTCGTTAAATGTAACACTTCTAATTGAGTAGTCGACTTCTAGTGCATGCTTGCGCTCCCACTCTTCGGCTTTTTCAGCAGCATTCTCACCCTCGAACACTTCTAAAGGTACTATTACCCACTCAAAGTCACTCTTCTCAGCGTAAATATCATCAGTTGCTTGGCGCAATGGCTCATAATTAGCCTCCCGATAACGATCCCAACGTTTAAACGTGTCTTCAGGAGGTACTAGCTTGCGTTCCCATGTCTCTTCAACAATCATCCCGCTTTTAGGATCGCGCTTCAATGGGGTGCGTGTAGGATCGTTGTAATTAGGGCGATAACCAGATCGTACGTGATTGTCTGGATTAAATGACAAATATTCATACAAGAACTCTTCAATATTATCGAGAATGTAATCACTCTTCTCTTCCTGAGTCCATTCGATACCAAGTTGTTGTTTTACTTCCTCCTTCATGTGAAATTCATCTTCATCAGTCATTTCACATTCTTCGAAAGTCAAATGGTCGAAAGCAGTAGTAGGACCGCCTCGCTTCTTCAATTTATTAGCCTTCTCAGTTGGCGACCCCCACTTACTGTAATATTGCTCTTGCATTTTATGAATGGTTTCCAACTCTGCAGCACATTGCTTGTTTAGCTCGTCAACTTTACTTTTTTGAATATCGTATCGCCGTTGTGCAATATCAACTGCTTCGGTTGCACTAGCCAACTTTCCTTTGTAAATTCGCAATTCTTTAACAATGATGCTAAGTTCACGCAGACGAACCACTTCTTTCTTCTTGCGACTGGCTTTCTGACGTTGTGCCAACTTTTCCTGCACAATTTCTTGGGCAGTTTTTCTCATTTCCTTTGCCATTTCATCCACCTCAGCATTAACAGCCGGTGTAATCTCACTCTCGGCAACCGCAGCCAGTTCATCAATTTCGGGTGTTGGTTCTTCCACGATATTGTCGGCAGCTTCGACAGCAACCGGTGTTTCGGTGGTGGTTGCAGGAGTTTCTGCATTAGTTTCAACTGGTGCAGTGTCGGTTGCGGATGTTTCCACCGGAGTTGATGTCCCCTCATTGTATGCAGCGTGTTTTTCGGATTTCTCTTTCTCCTTCAGGAGTGTGCGCAATCGGTCTTTGATGGCTTTGCGCATGTCTTTTTGTCGATTTAGATCTTTCTCTAAAGACGTCAAAGCTGGTTGCAAAGCCTTTACATCATCTTTCAAGCATGTTATAGTGTGAATAACCAACTTGGCGTGCGCCTCATCCAATTCTCGTTCCACATTAGTTCGCTCAGTTTGCAAATTCTTTTCTTTTGTCACTTCCTCTTCGTCATCTGAGATGCCTTCAGCTTCTGCGGCACTATTCTTCTTTTCACTCTTTGCAATTTCAGCATTGATGTTGCTTAATTTTTGTTCAAGTGCATCTACTGTAAATTGCATTACTTGCAAGGGTTTATCTTTCTTGAAAGCATCTTTAATTTCACTGTAGAGTTTCGAAAATTTGGGATCTTCCTCACTTAGATGTTGCTTTGCTTCGGCGGGTGTGTATTCATCGAGCATTCGAAACAAAAACCCAATTAGGGACGTCATAGAGAAACGATCGATGTATTTTTCTAGCGGACTAAAAATGGAACACAGCAGAACGCGCTTTCCTTTTTTCTGCTTATAAAGATTGTTCTGACGGTAGGGATTTCCTCTTTTACGAAGCTCCGTCACCATGTCTTCATCGAGTTCTTTAATGATACGCTCGCGTTGTTCGGGTGTTGCTTTACTAAAGATTTTCCATAGCTTCTCAATCTTTGGATCTTCTTTCTCAGTCTCTGATGTACCAGATTTTGGTCGATTTTCGTGATGTGATTTTTTGCCGGTTTTTTTCGTACTCATTTACTATCTGACAAGTATTTAGTATTTTAAGAAAAATCGGTTTAATATAAAATTCAGATGTCGGGTACAGTAGAAACATTACATCACAAGTTTATATCGAAATTAAATATTCTAGAAGACCTGGGATTTTATGTTCACGAAGCAGTAATTTCGTATGAGCAGTCTGAATATTTTTCCGATGAAATTACAGAAACACCCAAATCAACAAATTATTTAAAATACATGGATATGACAATTAAAAATAACAAAAGTCAAAAATCAAAAACTCAAGAGAAAATAGACTCTTTAGTCATTGATATATCTAGATTAAAGGCGATTTATAATACTGGTGTAACACCTATTTTAGCAAAGTATTATAATGAATCTAGCGAAACCAATGAGTTACATAGACAATATAAAACATTTGTGGCTTCTGAGAATGTTTTAGATAAAATGGACTGGGCTGTACATGAAATTCAATCGATAGTTAATAACTTGAATAAAACAAAATTCAAGTTATTTATTAAAAATCACACACATGAAGATGCTCCGATGTATTGCGAGGCCGGAATGGACGATGTTATGCAAGCATTACAGGAATTAGTGGAAAATGACGCCACTGAAGTTACAACGTATATAAACTTTTATGATGTTGTACAAAATCACGTTGAGCAATATGAGCAAATTAAACCACATATGTCGATTGAACGAGAGATTATTGACGTTTGTGAGTTATGTAATGGAAAAATGACGATATTTCAAGATACAAGTGAACTTAGATGTGATATTTGTGGAAATATCGTGGTATTAGATGGAACTGTGTTTGAAGATAACCAATTTTATACACAGCAAGGACAATGTACTAAACACAAAAAGTACGACGCTCGGCGACATTGTAAAAAATGGATGGATCAAAATCAGGCAAAAGAGAATAAAACATTCCCGCAAGAGGATATAGATGCTTTAAATGAGAAAGCGCTAGCTTATTATACAAGAAATGGTAAATTACGCAGTATGCGAGGAATGAAGTGTAAACAATTACGTGATTGGTTAAAGGAATTAGGACTTACTAAATATAATCAAAACACCCCGCTTTTACGTAAAATTATTACTAGTCAAAATGGTAAAGCTGTTATCCCTCCACAATTAAAATACGATGAAGAACAAAAAATACTTGCACTATTTTCACGAGCTATGGATGTTTATGACCAACTGATGGAGGAGAAGATTACTGATACAAGCAAAAAAAGAAGAAATAATAAGCCTTATTACCCATATGTGTTATTTAAAATATTATGTATTGTGTTAAAACCAGGTGCAAGACTTCGCGGTTTAATTGAATGCATTCATTTACAAAGTGATACGACTTTGAAAAATCATGACATTGTATGGAAACAAATTTGTCAAAGACTGCAAGAAGAAGGTGAAAAAAGTTTTGTCTACACTCCAACAGATCGCACCATTTTAATTGATGTGTTTTAAGGTTTTTAAATAATATTCTATGTACTATAAGATGAGTGTTGTAAAGAAAACACGTGTGTTGCCTAAACTTAAGAAAGGTGATCTTGATAGATACAAATATCATGTCAAAGACAATAAAGAAACTCGTGAACGTTCAATTCGCAAAATGATTGAGAAATCGAGACGTGATAAAGCCTTGAAAAATTTGCGGCATTTGGTTGTGTTGCGCACATATAATAAACGCGGCCCGTATTACAAAAAATTAAATAGTGACGTGAAATACGCGCAGAGGCTGTATCACATACGAACTCGCAAAAATTGAATTAAATTTCTGAATGGACATTGTTAACGATTTGACACCTGTAGTGGTTCTGAGCTTTGGACTCGCGCTCGCGCTCAACGCGAAAAAAACGCCGACATGTCACAACGCACATACTGGTACGCAGTTAAAGGCATGCAAATGCTTCGCGAATAAACCAATGAATTTATTTTTTTTAAGTCTTTGACGTTTCGACAACTGTTTCACCACCTACAAACATGTAAATGAGGAATGATACAACTACAAATATAAATATAAGTAGAAATATAATTAAAAGCTTCTTTTTAAATTCTGCAGCAAGTCGTGCCTCTTCAGCATCGCGTGCCGTAGCTTCAATATCAGAACGGCGTTGCGCTTGCATGTTGGCGACGCATTGTTGAACCTGACTTGTATTTCCAATCGATAATTCTTGTCCGGCTGATAAATTACTAAATTCTGTGCATTGAGTACATTGCATACATAAAAAGTCACCAACTGTAATAGGAATTGCCACAAATTTTGGCTCGGCTTTTACAGGCCATTGATTTAATATGTGATTATATTGTCCTTGATACCAACTTACATTTGGGTTGTATCGTAGTGCTGATGAGGTACTACAATCTTTACAACACTGTTCAGCGCATGAAGCGCAGTTACATTCCCATGGATTTCCATTACTGTCTCTTTGATAAAAAGGTGAACCTCTACCACGTGAATCTACTCGTGCACATGATAAGCATCCTTGAACTTGATATGGGTGATATCCGCATAGATTAAAATGGCCGGCGCCTGCTGGAGTAATTCCGGCACATTGAACATGTGTGTTACCATCCCAAATATATCCATCCATCGAGGTGTGACCGGCTTGTAGTTGTTGTTGAGCCTGTTGTATGATTGATGCTCTTTGGTCCATATAAAATTTCCATTGTGCATATTCTCGTTGCCATGCATTACGACGTGATTGCTCGCTGCGCAATGCATTTGTAAAAGCTTGTACTGATGTAGAACAATCTTTAATAGATGAGTCATCTACTTTACATTTTGATGCGCTCATTATAAGTTTTACGAAAACTTATGTTATATATTATAATCATCAAAATGTGGTGGATCATTTTAATTTTATTACTTGTTATGTTGTTTTTCTCGAGGACTGAATACATGACAGATCACACAGAAGTCATTCGACAAGCCATTCATAAAACAGTTTTAGAGAAAGGTACGATTGCTACATTTAAAAACATTATTGAAGATCAAACATTTAGTCCAATAACGTTTGCAGCATTGATGGCTGCTGAAAGAAATGGCAAATTAACCTACGACATTGCGAAAGGCATCATTGGTGAATTAAAAAACACCTAATTAAATTCGATAAATTTTATTTTTTCACACATATACTAAAAATGTCATGTGTTGATCTTTTGTTTATAAAGGTAGGCTGTGATAGCGAGGCCACGGTTAAAGAATTTAACGAAGCTGTAAATGAACATCTTACACAAACTATGATTTCTAAAGTTCGTCAAACTTCAGGTGCTGTTGTTGGCAGGCAAAAAATTAAGTTTGAAAAAATTACATGTGCTGGAAAGGCAACTTTCGGAAACATATCACAAAAAATGGTTGCTACATTTAATTTCAAGAGAGTTTTAGAGACAACTGATTCGAACGAATTTAAAAATATTATAAGTAATGCCGTAAAACAAGGCGCTGCTACAAGCAGTAGGACAAAATCGGAATTTTTATCAGGTGGTGCGCCGTCTGACTCCGCCACAGAAATACACAATAAAAATGTTTCGAAAGTAACTGATAGTTATAATTTTAATGATTTTACAAACGACGTAAATCAAGTAACAGCAGTACAAGAAATAGGATTTAAGGACCTCAATCTGGGGAGCGATTGCAGTTTTGAAAATATTAGTCAAGATTTATACTTAGAAATGTTGATTACCCAAATGAGCAAACAAATAACTAGTGGATTTAGAGAATTAACAACTGAAAATAAACTTAAGCAAAAGGGGGATGCTGAGGCAGATAGCGATGCAGGTGGTTTAGGAGGTATCTTTGAAAGTATCGGAAAAATGGTCGGTAGTATTTTTAGTGCACCTGTTTTGCTAATTCTCGGAATCATTCTATTTGTAGTTATGATCGGTATGGTTATTAAGTTGTTTAGTGGTGGAAGCAACCCCGATCCTGCGGTGGCCGCCATGATGATGCAACAGAATATTTCAGATTTTGACAATATGCAGTCTGACGTCCAGCCGACTGAAGTCGGTGATGAGTCTACAGAGGAAAGTCCGGCATAAGAATTTATAAAATAAAAAAATGGACAACCAACCTTCAAAAGAGTTTGAGCAAGCGATGGAGGAATTTGAAGACACTGAAGCTGATTTGGATGCGTGGATCGACTCAAAAAGAAAGTACTACAACAAATCAGAAGCCGATGACTTCCGCGAACGATTCTCAAAATGGCAAGGAATCCGCTTTTAGTCACAGCGAGCGTAAGCGATGCAAATAAATTGATTTTTTTGGATATAAAAACACCGGTGACGATGGACGTTAACGACGCGCTACCAGTGGAAATAATCGATCGCATTCTCAAATTGGCGAATATCGCAGAGGCTCGATATACACACGGTCGTCGATCTGTTTGGGATGCAGCGGTACAAATTTACCAAAAAACACACTTTCGTTCACCATTCATTCAAGTTGTGCGCCGAAACACTTTGATTCATAACCTTTGGATGGCAGTGAAATGCTGGCTGATGGTCAAGTATGAGAACAAAGATTTTCCAGAGTTCGATTTTGAAATCGAAGTGTGTGGAACCGAACGCACCATTCACTTAGATTCAGTGAAAGTGAATCGCAACCCAATGCCCAACGGCGGAAATGTTAGTGACTTCTTCATTGGACCCGCCTATGTTTTCATGCTCGAGGGCTCACCCGGTGTGATTTACAAGCAACAAGTTTACCGAATTTGCGCCATTTACGTGCCCGGATACAACCTGTCAAAAGAAGGTAGTATGGGGTTCGGATGCCCGAAAGCAGACGACGTGCTCAAAGTCCGTGCTCATTGGTTCACGGAATACAAAGGTGACCTTACGCCGCAAGAAGTCCCCGATTCCGACTCAGAATAAAAACTGAATATTTTTTAAGTAAACAAATGATGACTACTTTCGTTATCCTGTTCATACTTGCTTTCGTGATTTTGAGCGTGCACCCAGTCTTGTGGTTCCCAGCAATTTATCTGGGTTTGATTTGGTTGGTTTACTATGTCTTTTACTGGTCGCGTAGACCACGAACGACGGTTTACGTAGTTAACACTTGGTAAAATTTGATTTTTTGCCAAAATAAAAGAGAAACCACGAAATGCAGGACTTAAAGGAGTTTACGATTTTGGAAACGTTTCGAACGTTGGATCCTGATAGGCAACGTGCTTTGTTAGAACAGCTTGTTGTTGAAACAAAGCTTGCTTCCATTACTGTTAAGTTTGAAAAGCCTGAACATGAGAGATTTTGGGAATTTTTGAGAAAACAATGGCCGAAAATGTCTCTAGAGTTCTTTCGTGAATCTTTGCGAAGATGGGAGATTTTGCAAGAGAAGTCTTATGGCAATGATAACATAAGTTGTTGTGACGTTGGTGATCTTTATCTTCAAGCCGAATCATGGGAAGGAAAATACAAAGGCGCACGTTATGATGAATTTCCCATTCATGACAGGGTGACATTCTTCTATGACGAAGTTTTGAAGGAATGTAAATGGGAATACATGTGGATTTGTAAGCTCGAACAAGGAGATGAACTTTCCACAAATTACCGCATAAAAGACCTCATGGAGCTTACTGTCGAGGAATTCGAACAAAAAATGAAAGAGTTCAAGTTTCTTTGAGTTCATATTCTAATTCCTCTTGATGACATTCATAAATGTCTTTATCTTTTTCTTTGCAAGTAATGTACGTAACAAGATCGTCTGATTCAATCGCTTCAATTAGTCTTTTTTGCCATACGTCGTTTAATCTAGTGCTAATGACGTCCTCTTGTAAAAGTCGAATAATCCGTATTCCATTGTCTAATGCTTGTTTCATTTTAAAAACATCTGTGTATCTTGTGGAATCTGGATCTTTCCATTTTGATATTTGCCGAAAATGTTGAGCACCATCCAGTTCAATTAAAACATTTCTTTCTGGAATGTAAAAGTCGAATGGAAGTTTTTTGTTAGTTTCTTGGTTAATACACCAATCGAATTTGTTTTGAGTAGATATTTCGAACTTTTTTTCAAGAAACTCTTTTAGAATGACTTCCGTTTTATTTACACAGAAAGGACACCAATAATTATCACGATAAATACGATCAGGGCGTAGTTTAAATGTGTGACCGCATTTTCCATCAAACCAATAATGAGCTCTACTTGTTGCTTTTAAGACGTGCCTAGGAGGTACTTTGTTTTTAAAACTCCAATATTTGGCTTTTTTGTGAGAAGCGAATGAAGCATTATAGCATTTTTTACAATCCTCTTCAAAGCAAATTTTCTTAAATGTCTTGGAACAATATGGACACCCTTGTCCGTTATTAGTTATATTGTTTAGTTTTTGTGTGTAATCGTGTCCGCACATGTTGCATACAAACCAAAATTTACTGTTACAGGATATAGATACTTGATGTGGTTTCTGATCGTTTTTATCACTCCAGTTTTTTGCCATTGGTTCGTTTGCAAATGACTTTTCCTTACAAAAATCACATTCAACATTACCACACAAATTTGTCACGTCTGACGAACAATATAAACACCACGTTCCCTTGTAACAAATTCGGCGCATATCCGACTTAAATTCATGTCCACATTTATCACAATCAAATAAATAATCTTTTTGCCATGTTTTGAATACATATTTAGGGTTTTCTTTATTCTTTGGACTCCAACAATGTGCTTTTTCATGTGATGCAAAAGATCTATTTAAACATGTCTCGCATTTTCCACATAATTTCAACTGAGTCTTAGTACAACGCATTTTATCGTGTCATTTTGTATTCATTTTTCTAAATGATAACCGATTAGAAAATATATACATTCACATCGGTTTAATAAAAAATTCAAAAACAATTATTTTTAATTTTTTGCCTGAAAAATGTCCCCTATAGTATATACCTTTCTTGTCTCAGAACAACGACATAACAAAAAATGGCAACCGGCGGAATCTTTCAGCTGTAGAAGGAAGAGAAGCAATTCTTTTCTGGATTTGGTTGAGTCTATTTAAAAGAATAGGCTAGTACATAATGAACCACTTTTATTCAAGTGTTGATTTTGAAGGAGCACCACTCCTTGTATATCCAAAATCAAAAAATACTTTGTTTATTATGTGCAACACTGTCAAATTGCGGGAACACCCTTAGAGCTTTAACTACCACCTTACATTGGAAACAGTGCAACGGTACCACAGGGAAACTTGTGGATATGGTAAAAACGTTAAAGATTGGGCAATCCGCAGCCAAGCGTGTACTTTTGTTATTACAACAAAAAACGCGTGCAGTTCAACGACTTAATGTCAGTGGGGTAATAAGCGAAGAGAAGATAAAAATCTTCTGTAGCTTATGCCTTAAGATAAAGTCTAGTCCATATCGAAAGATAGATGTGTGAGGTACGGGATATTCAGTTAATTAAACGAATGTAAGTATATCCTTAGATAACACATGTTAAGAAATGCACAGTATTGCTCATTTCTTATTGGTATCTCGAATTACCAATGATGGTAAACAAGACAGAATGTTAATGGCTTAAAAGGGAGTAAGCGCCCCTAATAGGTCAAGTTTACATAAAAGTGTAAGCTAGTGAGTTTTAGAAATTGCTGGTTAGCCATACCAGGTATATCCAATTTCTGTTTTAAAAACTTGCAACAAACTCAAATTGCGGGAACACCCTAAAGCCTTTTGGTACTTCTTCATAATGGAAACATTATGAAACGCTGCTGCGAAAGTAGTAGTTATAGTAAAAACTCAAAAGGATATATGGGCAATCCGCAGCCAAGCACGGAAACGTGTGCAGTTCAACGACTTAATGGGTTTGGGGTATTAATGATCAATTCAAATTGACATTATTATCTTAAGATAAAGTCTAGCCCCATGCGAAAGCATGCTCCGCCTTAGAACGCGGAGGTAAAGGTACAAGCGACCAAGTTGCTTAACAAACGCTTGCTCGATATTGAGCGAATGAGGGCTAGAAATCCTCAGATTAAGGATCCCACCCCAACCCTGGTGGACATTGAGCGAACTCACATTTTGTTCATGAACGCTCACTTTAAGCCATTCGCTGCGATTGGTTATGAATACAACAAGGTCCGTGTCCAATCCGGCTCAGCCGCTCTCGGACAGGAAGTACAATTCTCAATCCCTTAATTACCGAACAGGGGGATAAAAGTATATGCAAAAACATATGCTAGTAAATGTAAAGAGTACACAACATGTTCTGAGAAGTACTACTTACATTTGCAAGGTTTTCAAATTGCGGGAAACCCCTTAAGATCAAGATACCATTAAACAAAGATGACTTTGTTTAAAACCCCAGAGAAATCTGGTAAAACGAATCATTCAGAAGTATAGTATGAAGTGGTTCGGGGCACGGTAAAAACTCTTGAAATTGGGCAATCCGCAGCCAAGTGCTAATTATCATATAAATAAATCACATCAGTTTTGTATCCCGCACAAAATGTCCGGTCTTATCTACAAAATTTCATCACCTAGTGGAAAAAACTACATAGGTCAAACAGTTCAAACATTCGATAGAAGAATGATTGTTCATAAATCAGCAGCAAAAAATGTCGATAAAAAAGACGGCTGCCGAGCATTGAACAGCGCCATTCGAAAATATGAATGGAAGAACATGACCAAAGAAGTTTTAGAAACATGTGAAATAGACGAGTTAGATGAAAAAGAACAACAGTACATAGAAGAATATAATTCTATGGCACCTAATGGATACAATCTGATAAGTGGGGGTAATTCAAACAAGAAATTCTCCGATGAAACCAAATCTCTACAAAGAGAAGCTGCATTAAAACGTGATGTTGAAATATATCGAACTAAAAATCTCACAAAGGGATGGCCTAAATACTTAGGAACATCACAGGGATCGGTAAGAATAAGTAAACATCCAAAATGTAGTTGTAAAACTTTTAACGATCCAGACAAGACTTTTGAAGAAAATCTGGAAGATGCCAAAGCATTCTTAGAAAAACTTAACAACGGCGAGGAAGAAGTAATTATTCCTCAACGTGAGCTCCCAAAAGGAATACAAAAAATGGGAGACGGTTACAGAGTCGGTTACAAAGACGCTAATGGAAAAGTTAAATATAAAAGATTTGGGGTAAAATCAGTTTCTTCCGAAACAAAGCTTGCACAAGCAATAGCCTTTCTTCAAACCATCGAGTCTGAAAGTGAGGAAAGCGATGAGGAAGAGATTGATGAAAATGATAATTAGTATGCAGTTCAGAGGCCAAACGTTAACCGACCTAATTGATAAAGTTATCTTTAGAAATTAGGTTCAAGATATGGTCCGTCCCGCTCCGAAAGGAGATGGGTTTGCGATAGAAGTTTTAGATTATTAATAATCTTCATACTTCTAGTTGAGATTTTAAATAGCTAAAATCTCTAGAAGAAGTTACGCAGTTCGGTGATTTCTTCCACGACATGGTTCTCCATTTGAGACTTGGCCAAGTTGCAGCTGATGATGCTGATGATGCCACTCGCTTTGTGCGATATGTTGACCGCGTTGGTCAGAAGGCCGTTAAGAAGGTCAAGTTCACTGTGAACGGAAACCCTCTTGATGAGTACGACTCAGAAGTGCACAACATGCACCAGAAGTTTAACATCGGAATTAACTATTCCGATAAAGACTTAGTTTGAATAAAAGTTCAAGCTAGTTTCGAAGGGGATAAACCCCCTTCTGATCCCCCACTGCTTTAGTTGGGTATCAGAATAAATTCGAAGCAACACCGTCAAATTGCGGGAAACTCATTAGAGCTTTCTAGTACCGCTGATTTTCTGAAAAGAAAATTAAGCACCACAGGGAAACTTGTGGGCATGGTAAAAATCTAGAAAGATTTGACAATCCGCAGCCAAACACGGCTTTTCAAACATTAATTGAAAAAACGTGCGCAGTTCAACGACTAATACGTCGGTGGAGAAGCGCTTAGCAAGCTAACGCTTCTTTAAGATATAGTCTAGTCCCACTCGAAAGAGTGCTCCGAGAGGTACTTGAAATTTAGAATGCTCTAAATTTTAATAGATATCGGAGGTTTTAGAAGTTTAAATTTCTAAAAGGTAGAAACGTTTCGTTACACCTAACAAGCAAGTCGGTTGGGATAGAAATACCGGACAGGAAATTGCCAAGTCTGGATATGTTGACTCTGGTTCGGGTCGTGGTGCTGGTGTCCGCGCAAAGGTTGCTCTTTGCGATGGTCCTCAGACCCCTAAGCAAGTACAACCCGCTGTTGATCTCTGGGTTCCCTTGCTCTTCTGGTTTAACAAGGACCCCCGTCTTGCTATTCCTTCCGTGTCCATTCCTTATGGTCAACGTTTTATTGATGTTGAGCTTGCTCGTGCCCGTGAGTTGCTTCAACACGTTGGTGCCGCTGAGTATGATGATGACCCAGGTGCCAATCCTCCCCCAGTGCCCAATGTGGAGATTTGTGAGTTGTTCATCAATAACATCTTCGTGAACCCCGAGATTAAGTGTAGTCTCTAAAAGTGTATGTAAAAGCATATGCTAGTATTAAGAAATTTCGAGTATTCGGAATTTCTGATGCGACATTCGTAAATTGCGGGAAACTCTCGTTATGTTATCAGTACTTCTTCATTGTGGCGACACAAGTGAAGAACCCCAGGGCAACTTGGAGGGTATAGTAATAACCTGATAAATAGAGACAATCCGCAGCGAAGCCGTTTTGCATTTCAAGTATTTGAAATCGAAACGAACACGTTCAACGACTAAACACGAATGGTGGAATTTGTCAATACCTATTGAAAATTCCATTAAGATATAGTCTAAACCCACCCGTGAGGGTGATTACCCTTAAGCAAGGTAATGATTGAAGATATTAGGGACAAATCCCTAATGGAAATCGGTATTATTGTCACGATATTTTCATTAAGCGTATTGGATTCTCCCTGATTCGCGTCCATCGTCAACAGACCACTCGTACCAGCAAGCACACTGATCGTATCCTGCATCAGCAGCTGAAGTGGCCCATTGAGACCCTCTACCTTGGCTTGCGCCCAGTGGAGAACGTTAATGAGAACAGCACCAAGTTGCTTGAGAGCTGGCACGTGTATGCCCGCACTAGCCAGGATACCTATCAGGCTTGCTGCCTGGCCAACGGATTCTTCCTCTCTGAGGAGCCCGCTGGTTTGCAGGGTGCCCAAATTGCCGCAGTTATGGTTGCACTCACCGGAGTTGACCTTACTGGACTGGCAGTTCCTAACAACCCAAGTGTTGACGAGATTAACGATGTTCTTCGCGAGGCTGGACTTGATAAGTTCTACAACCCCGCAGACTTCGCTGATCCCGCAGCTCCTACCGCTCAGGAGTTGTTCGACAATGTGCCCACTGTCTATTGTGAGGCCAAGTACATGAGCTGCGATCCTATTTTGGACCGCTTGACCATTGAGGCGCACGGTATCCCATTGTACCGTGATATCCCATCCGCCTTCTTCAACCACTATGTGCCATACACCTATGGAGGCGCCCACATCAACACCCCACTGGATTGTGGAGTTCAGATGATCACATTCAACTTGTACCCCGGAAGTTACCAGCCATCCGGACATGTCAACATCTCACGCGCACGTGAATTCTACATAGAGTTCACTCGTACGCAGCAAAATGGTGCTGAGGACGACTCCTCTGCCGACTTAGTGGTTGTTGCGATTAACAAGCTTTATAGTAATTAAGAAGGACTATAAAGTATCAGTCGCAAAAAGTATGAATAAAAGTTCATGCTAGTATTATAAATTTCAAGTATCTGGAATTTATAATGCAACAAACTCAAATTGCGGGAATATCCTTAAGCAATTCAGTACTTCTTAGGAAAAGCAATTTTCCTAATAACTCCTGCGAAAGTAGTAGTCGGATTTATTTAATAAATCCAAGTAAAAACCTGAATTGATTGGACAATCCGCAGCCAAGTACTTTCAATAAAAGAAAGTATGCAGTTCAACGACTTGACGGGTTTGGTGGAATTTATCAATGCATATTGAAAATTCCATTAAGATAAAGTCTAGTCCCATACGAAAGTATGCTTTATGAGGTATCAGATGTTTAATCAACATTTGTAGATAATAAAGTGGTTTCTTCTAAACTAAAAAGAGAAAGCCAGGTATAAACGTGCCATCAACTTCTTACTAATTAGCGACGGTTCGGCCGTCTTGCGTTTAAACAAAGCCTTTGACAGGCTTGAATTGACGCTAAAAGTATATGCAAAAACATATGCTAGTGAACGGATAACAAATAATGTTGGTTATCTGTATTTCGCAACACTATTAAATTGCGGGAACACTCTTAAGCCTTTTGGTACTCTCTTACGAAAGTAATTTCGTAATACGCTACAGAGAAATTTGTAGTCATAGTAACAACCCAAAAGGATTGGGCAATCCGCAGCCAAGTCGTTTCGCATTTCAAGTATTTGAAATCGAAACAATGCAGTTCAACGACTAAATAATAGGGGGGTATTAAACACTGTATTAAGTGTTTACGCCTTAAGATATAGTCTAGTCCCATACGAAAGTATGCCTTGTGAGGTATGAATGACAACACATTCTAGATAACAAGGGAGAGAATAAACTTATTCTCTGGTACAAACGATTCAACATAATTATATTCAGATTACTGGATATTTAGAAATGAAGTACATCTGGTACAAAAAATAAAAATTTATTTTTTGAGATTGTTTGGAGGGCTGAATAGCCGTAATCGTTCCTTAAATTCTATATAATCTAATTTATTTGAATATTGAAGTCCAGGAAAGTTCTTATTGTTCATTACATATTCTATGACAGATTCTACTATTTGTTTAGTATGTGATAAATTTCTATGCGATATTCTTAAGAGATGTTGGTTATTGTTATAACAATAAGATGATTTTATCAAATCATGATATCTTCGCTTTTTAAACGATTCTTTTCCTCCAAAGAACTCAGTTGCTTCAAAATGTTGCAAACCGTCAAATTCTATGAAAAGACTTTTTCCATTTCGTAGTTCTGCCATAAAATCATATCGTAAATATTTTGTTCCTATACAATGAAAACTAGTGTCTGCTTCTTGATAATCTTTCCCAAAAGTGAATTCTTCTACAAATTCAACTACATTTGGATGATTTAATAAAACATTTCTTACAGCAATTTCTCCACACGATTTAGAGCTATTACAAGATTCACATCTACCTTTTCTTACTTTTTCAAACACTTCATAAGATACTTTTTTGCAATTACAACACTTTACATGAACTGTATTTTTAGCGCCTTCGTATTTTTCTGTGAGAAGTTCGAAACCAGCATTTTCACAAATTTCTTTAACAAGGTGCAATGGGAGTCTGGATTTTATAGATCGGCTTTTATTTGCACATTCACCACATCCTCTCGTTCCATTAACAAAATCATCTTGACACGTTTTTTGGTGATGTCCTAATGGACATTTAACTTTAAAAATTGTACGATTATGTTGGTATTGTTCGTAATTATCTTCCCATTTCCATCCAGCTAATTCTATATACTCTTGCAAATCTTTACCTCGTTGTAGTAACAACGCTTTTTTCTCAGTTAACATACGCTTTTGAGTGCATTCAGGACAACGACTATTTTTTGATATATAGTTGTTTACGTTTTTGTAAAATAATGTGTTACATTTTCCACACTGTATTTCAAGTAACGTTTTATCATTAACGTAAACGCTATTTAGAACATCACCTTGTAGTTTTATAAGTTTTTCTACTTCTTTTTGAGGTTTTGCTTGTAAAGTACTTTGTATTGCAAGATTGTGGTAAGGACAGAAAATTTCCGCACCTATTTTGACTCTAAAGACGTGATTATCCTCACATTTTATAAGTAAATATTTATTGTTGGAAAACCCCTTTATTAAAGTGTATTCATCAGGAATTTCACAATTATGGTCTTCTTTGACATTTGGTTTTTTAATACCTTTGTTTTTTACCCTCATATCCACTTTAACACATTCAACACCCTCTTTTTTACATTGAGAACACCATGGACACAATCTAATTGCAGCCCATGATTTTAAAAATGTGTGTTCTCCACATGTCAGCCTTATTTTATCATCTTCTATTCCTTCTACTTTAAGCGTAGTTTGTCTTTCTATAATTTCTTTCATTTCTTCAAATGTTACTTTTTGATTTTCGCCTTTTTCTTTTTTTCTACATTCTAAACAATTACCTCCCCAACGTTTATAATGATCAACTAAACGTGTTTCTTCAGCGTTACATAAACCACAATTATATGTAACCAAACGTTCTTCTTTCTTAGAAAGAGATCCATTTCGTAAAGTATACTTTTTTCGTTCTGCTGAAATAAATATATCACCTTCTTTTTCGACAGCTTCTTTAATTTCGTCATCAGTTAGACCTCTTGGCATTTTGATTTACGTTATTCTACATAATTCTTTAAATGAAAATTCAAAATTCACACCAAAAAATTAAATTTAATTTTTTTCATTGGTCATAGAACAGATATTCACAGGTTAAGAGTTCTTCTGGAACTCTTTCTCTATGAAACCTAATTCTACTACATACATATTCCATACGTTTATCTAACAACGTTAATTTCTTTTTGTTACTAACCATATAAGCATCTGGATTAAATCGTAAAAATATAGTAGGCAATCCCAATCCGAACATAATATTGTTCATACGAGTAGTTTCACATGATTCGTCATACTGGGTGTGTTGATTTTCATCAACTTCAACAATTACAAAGTGTGTACCACAATCATATACAATATCAGGCCTATACTTTCCACATATCGAGTGGTCATCAGCAGTTATTTTATCATGAATAAATTCTGACAAATCGTTAGTACCTTGCAAGTATCGAACAACTTTCATTTCTTTTGTCTTTCTATCAACACCAGGTCTACAATATTGGCACTTATCATAATTATCAGATGAATGTAATAATCCACAAGACAGACATTTTTTCATTGAGACATTAACGTCCGTATCGAGTTTGTGTAGGTTGCAACGAACAGCATATGAAAAACCTACATCTGGCCCGAAATATGGACGAATTTCACAACCTATATGTTCACATTTTCTATAATATGACGTTGATGCATTAGTTGGTTTGTGATCTACGCACCATTTCATGTTGGCAAAGCCTGGTTCTATTCCATAATTAGGTTGTTTATCGCATCCAGGCTCAATACAACCTTTGTGAATACAGTGAACATCAGTATCTAACTTATGTGTTTTACATCGTTCAATGAACCTAGCACCTTTTCTTTCGCCATATAAAGGCGTTTCCTCACACTCGGTTACTATGCAATTTTTTGTAAAAGAGTTTATATCATTTTCTGAACGATGTTCTTCACAATGTATAGCAAATTTTTTTCCAAATCTTTGCCCATAGATAGCTATTTCTGAACATTCAGAACACTTTTTTTCGAAACAATGTACATCTGTATCTAGTTTATGATTTATACATCTTTCAGCGTTAGTGTATCCAAATTCATCACCATATTCTTTATTTTGCTCACAACCATCTATTCCACATGGTTTAACATCACATCTAAACTCATCAGCAGTAGCATGTTTTTTACAGTGTTGACTGTTTTGATGACCTAGTTTTGACCCATAAATTGCTCTTTTGTCACAATCATCTTCAATACATAGTTTAGAAACACAATCAATGTCATTTGGTTCTCTACAATCCATACAATGTTTAACATATTTTCTTCCTCTTTGTGAGCCAAAAGTTGCTGACTTTTTTTCACATTTAACACATAACTTATTACTAACACATATATCGTCGGGAAGTTTACATCCACCACATCTAATAGCTTTTCCACCTTTAGGACCATAATGCGCTCTTTTTTTCGTACAATCAATACATCGTTTGGAATGCACGTCAACATGATAGTCAGACTTATGTTCTTTGCAAAATAAAGCTTTTTCACCCTCAATACCAAAAGTAGCTCTTTTCGGATCCGGATAGCAATCAGGATGATGACATTTTGTTGATTTAAACAGAATATTTTCATCTTCTAATGCGTGTTCAAGACAATGAACAACGTGCTTACCATCTGCAGTAAAAATCGGAGTTTCGAAACATTCATCTTCAATGCAATAGGTTTTCCATAGATTTTTATCATCCGGTAGTTTGTGATTTTCACACCTTTTTGAATTCGATTTTCCTTTCTCAGTACCGTATTGTGCTTTCAGTGGTAAAAGTTCGTCACATTCTTCACAACCCAAATAATATACTTGCTGATGATTAGCTTCTTTGTGTGTAAGACACGTCAATCCTTGATGGTATTCAACACCATATGTTGCTTTTTTAACAGGTTTGCACTTTTGCGCAACGCAGCTTTGACAATTTGGTTTGGTAGCCATAATTTTATTTTAAATAATCACAAATGTTTAAATGGAAATTGGTTCAAAATTCAAAAAACCACTAATTGATCAATTTGTCTCTGTTATCTTCTAAATTCTGGGTCAAAGCTCAACAGAGCAGATTGTTCCGAAAAAATTGAATCTACCTTTTCTCATATTTAAAAAAGATTAGAATGCTTCCGAAAGACTGTGCTCGTTACATTGTTAACTCAGTAATTCTTTTAACTACTGACCTTGAGGAACAAAACAAACAACTGAGACAACAACTTAAAAAACTTCAGTGTGCAGGATGTCATAATTTTCCCACGCATGAACGGCATTTTAGGACACTGTGTGAAATATGTGATTTTTATATTTGCAATGAATGTGTGATCAATACCACACAAGATGGTAGAATTACCTGTGAAAGACATCCAAATGTATGTGGAATATGTTTAGAAGACTACATAGAACCAAATTATCAAACTTGCACGATATGTCATATTCGGATATGTGGGGAATGTGTGGAAGGAAACAGACACTTAGTTGAAAACTGCTTATGTGGTCTACCTATTATTAGTTGTGGACAGGAAAATTATAGACATGAAGACTTCACATTACGTCAAGGAAAGTGCCAGAATTGTGATTCAGATCTTTGTGCGCATAATCAGACTCATATTTGCAGTTTCTGTGATAGAAGATGCGAAAGATGTCATATTACAAATTTAGAAGGAGAATACTGTAATAACTGCGAAAATTGGTTTCCAGCACTAAGATGAACCCATTTAAATCTTAATTTTTAATTTTTCTACTTTCAAATTGATTTGTTTTTGATGAATGCGGATATGACAGTCGCGACAGACAACTATAAGATTAAATTGTTGATTTTTATGAATAGTACTATCAGATGTTTTAATAGTTCCATGATCATCAGCGGTACATTGAAACATTATATGATGAGTTTCCAAAGCTTTATTAGTGCCACATAAGGAGCAATGATCCATAAAAACGTCTTTATTATATCGGCTTTGTTTAGTAGATAATATCTCTCTTTTTTCTTGGCGTAAAGTGTCTCGAATAGTAAATGCATCATTAATGAAGTCTTTGGGCAATCCTAAAGCACTTGCAATTTCAAGACCATATGTATCAGGAATACCGCCTTCTTGCAAAGTTCTATCGAAAATCATTTCACCATTTTGAATATGAACTTTAAAATGCATAATTTTAATAGACTCATTTTCTATAATTTTAGGAACTTTTTGGAGTTCGTGTAAATGAGTTGAAAATACAAAATTAACTTCTTTTTTGGCTAATCTATCTAATGTACAAGCAACAATTGCATGTGCCGATGATGTTTCAGTAGAACTACACAATTCATCGGATAAAACCAATGTATTTTTATCGGCTCTACGTAACATATTATTGACTTCATCCATTTCAACCATGTATAATGATTGTCCTTTAAATGGATTGTCTTGCACTGTAATTTTGGATATAATGCTGTTAAATGGATGAAATGTGAAACTGTCAGCAGCAACATACATACCAGCTTGAGCCATAACAACCGCAATACCGATACTTCTTAATAATGAACTTTTACCAGACATATTAACACCATAAAGTATAGTTCCGTAATGTTTGTCAACACCAATTTCGAAATTATTACTAACATAATTAGTTTTATTAACGATTTTTTCAATAATTGGATGTCTCAATGATTCGACACAAAGAAAACTTCTCTCAGCAGTTTCATCAATTTCCGGTTCTATATAGTTAAATTCTTTGGCAATTTTTGCGGAATTTATAGCAAAGTCTATTTCGGCAATAGCATTTGAAATTTTTATAAACATATCACCATATTTGGAACCCCATTTTTCTAATAAGTCAAAGTAGGCTTTTGAGACGGCAGGTGCTATCTTTTCTTCTGCTTTTATTAAAGTTTTAGAAAGTTTTGCAATATGATCACTGGTAATTTTAATAGTTGTTTTGAGTTTAGTGGTTTTTAGTTCATTAACGATAAGTTGATCACCTGAATTTAGCACCAATACTTTATTTTTTATTTTATCGAATCGGGTTGATGTGGTTTTAAGGTGATATTTATCATTTAAATTAAATTCTATCTTTACAGTGTCTGCAATCTTTGTACTAATAGCATTTGATAAAGTGTCAGCGATATCCATTAAAGTTTGAAAATTATGTTCTAAAACAGCTTGAATTACATCTATTTCGGGACAAACATCTTTTAAAAAGAATGATTCTTTGATATTGCCCAATTTAGTATTTTGCATTCGATGAAAGTCAAACGTCACGAGATATTCTTCATAAAAACCATTAAACTCATCAAGTAATTGTGCATCAAACAAATTTAATTTATCATCAATAGCTCTTTGAAGAACTGATTTAACAGATTTGAAGCTTTTTTGCATACGTTCCAATTCATAAGGCTGTAGTTTTTTTAAAACTAATTTTCTGTGTATTAGATCTAAATCTGTTATTCCTCGTAACTCGTATTTATCATAACAATCTATAAGAATACGAGTATTATTGTATCTCAATCTCAAAGTTTCTATTTCTGTAGTTGGTATTAATAATCTTTGTTTTAGGAGTCGTTTACCGATAGGTGTTTTTGTTTTGTTAAGAAGACTAAACAGACTTTTACATTTAAAATTAGTTGGATGATTTTGATCAACAAGATGCAATTGATAAATGGAATCATTGTTCAAAATAAGCCTATTATTACTTTCAAGTATGGATGGATACTTCATTTTCGAAATAATCAATGGATCATGCTCATATGCATATTGTAAACCTTGAATAAAATAAGGTATTAAATCTGAATTTCTATTAAGCCCTAATTCTTCAATAGGAGATATGAGACTTTCTAGTTTATATACTTTTTTAAGAAATTGGTTTTGATATGAAAGATTTTCGTAGTTTTTTTCTAAAGGTAAATGATGTACATTTTTGTTAAACAAATCGAATCGCTTTTCAATATCCTGTAAGATTCCTGAATAGATTATTTCACAAGGATTAAAAGTATGAATAATTCGGTATAATTCAGTATCTACTTTTTTACTATCATCTGGTGTATTATAAATTTCTGTAAGATGACTGTCGCCAGTTCTAAGATCAAACACAACACATCGGCAATACATTATATTTTTTTTGCTTAAAGGACAAATAAACTCGCCGGTTCCAATAACCATTAGAGCATTTGACTCGCTAATTTCTTCGTCAATATAAGTGCTTGCACTAAATATGTTGACTAACTTGCGGTCTTTTTTATCTTTTTTGTCAGAATCGAATTGATCATATACGGCAACCGAGAAACCAGCTCTGAGAAGTTTTGATAGGTGATTTCCTAAAGATGGTTGGGGGAAACCTACCATGTGGGGATTTTTTGCGGAATGCTCCATATTACCATTTTTTAACGCGAGTTGCATAGATAAAATTTCACTGGCTTTTTCAGCATAACCTATTTTAGGCGAGCCTTTAACATTAACGCCGTATATTTCGTAAAAACTTCCGACTTGCATTAAAACAACGGATTTTTTTCCACATTTGTCTTCGAGCTCTTTTTGAGCGTTGTAATATTCTTGATAGATCGACATAATAAATACAAAAAAAGAAGTCTTTAAACATTATTTCACCCCTCGAATTTCTGGATGTTGCCGACAGTCAGAAACCATTATAAATGATTACCATCTATATCTTTTTTTGCATAACAGCAATTTGCATAGTGGCCAGTTCTACCACATCTATAACAAGAGTCATCACTTTCGGATTCGGATGAACTTTCTATAAAAGTAATACTGCTGTTATTTTTAGAACGGCTAGTTTTACTACTTTGAATGGAAATAATTTCAGATTCAGATGATGATTCAATATCATTGCCATCTATATCTTTTTTTGCATAACAGCGATTTGCATAGTGACCAGCTCTACCACATCTAAAACAAGAGTCATTACTTTCGGATTCAGATGATGATTCAATAATTTTGGTACGGCATCGATTTGCATAATGTCCAGTTTCCCCACATTTAAAACAAGCATTACTAGCAGTGTTAAGTTCTTTTTCTAAAATTTCATATTGTGCACGACTTAGTTTAATTTGACAATAACTACCTCCTCTAACATTCTCAATGCCATATTTCTGCATATATATTTTTGTATACTTGTCTTCATCAAATCTATCACAATTTTTAATAGTTTCAATCACTTTCAACGGTTGATATTTTTTAGTCCATTCTGATCCATCATTAGAAAAATGGTCGAGAATTCTTGTTTCAATGTTATCGGAAGTCCCAACATAGTACTTACCATTTTCTAAACTTAAAACATAGAGCGAAAAGCCTTCCATCTCTTATGTGCTATTAAATAACTTTTAAATTAAATTTCAATTTTTCTGCATATAGAACGTGACACTACTTTTTCGGATAGACTGCCATAAAAAAAGAAGTCTTTAAACATTATTTCACCCCTCGAATTTCTGGGTGTTGCCGACAGTCTTTTTCCATATGACGTTTCCACATTTGTTTCTGACCTTGGTCACCCCGCCACCGTTGCCGGCAGTATACGCAGTAATAGACTTAGTGCAAAGTGAGCAGATGTACGCCCATAGTGTCGCGATTTTTTGTTTTATATGTGTATTTACAGATAGTTTTTTCTTTAAATTTAAAAAGTGTAGCACTCCTATAAAATTGAAAAAAATCAAACAGACTTTTCCTATTCAAATCTTTTTTTTTTGCAAGTAAATTTATCTAAATAGTAATTTGAATATATTGGTTATCTGCAAATGTTTTAATCTTTACTTCTTTAAAATCATCTTTTATAGCATCTACTATTTCTTCTAATTTAAATAGAAGAAACTTGCTGAGCATTAACGTTCCACCAGGTTTGACTATTTTTGATACTTTTTTAATAAGCTCGATAAATTTAGACTTATCAGTTAAAGAATTTTGGTATGTATACCACGGACCACCACAATCAGGAAGCCACACCATGTCAAACATTTCTTTATTTCTTTCTAATAATTGGTCGTTAAAGCCATCAGCCTTTAAATCTCCACGTGTACGTTCTGGTATTTCTATGTCTACGGCAAAAACTTCAGCATTTTGCATACCTTTTTCATTTAATAATACATTAAAATTCGGAACCTGAAAATGAGTTCCTGGATAATTTAAGTCTATCTTTCGAGGATGGCAATATACTAACATTAGATGATCTTTTGCGAATCTTTTAACATGTTCTGTCAATTTATTTTCTCCGTCCCAAGAATCAATAGTAAATTCGTTTATTGTAGGGTTGCTAAATGGATACTTGTCGGGTAATGTTATATGAATATTTCTACCTTTCAGTTTAAAATCAATATCTTGTAATTCGTTACTAATATTAACTTTGTTGTCATCTGCAATTTTTCTCAGTTCTGCTATTTCTTTTTCAACCCTTTTCTTCATTTTATCAGATAGTCCGCCGCCGAGATATTTTTTGGCAGAGGCCCATAAAATAATAGCTACGACAATTAATAGTAATATTAAAAGTGTAATAACATCCATTTAATACTTTTATATCCATTGTAATAAAAAATCTTTTTTAAATTATACAAGATGGATTTGTGGAAACTACTTATCATCATTTTAATTTTAGTTCTAGTTTATCTTTTACTTGGTGGATCAACAAGTGTAGCTGGTGGTGCTGAGAAGAAAAAGGCTAAGAAACCTAAAAAGATGGAAAGCTCGGAAAACCCTGAAAAGAAGGAAAGACAACCCGGAGATCCATTTGAAATTACTGAAAGTGATCAATGCGTAAAACGGGCAAAAGCGGGTGAAAAGTCTGTTGTTGCAAGATTACAAGCGCCGTATTTTAATGAAATGAATCCAGGGGATAAGATCATTTTAAAAACTAAAGAAGGTGATAGTGTTGAAAAAAAATTAGTTTCGAAACATAAATATGGCACATTTAAAGAAATGTTTGATGAAGAAGGACTTGAAAATGTATTTCCCGGTAGTCCAGGTGTTGATGCCGCAATTGAACATTACCGTCAATTCTACAGTGAAGAAAAAGAAAAGGAACGTGGTGTAATTGCATTGCGATTAGAATAAAGCATGTGTTTTGAATAATAGAGGTTTTTATTTTTTTCCACGAATTTCCGGATTTTGTCGGCAGTCTTTTTCCATATGCCGTTTCCACATTTGTTTTTGGCCCATAATGCCATACCACCGCTGTCGACAATAACCACAATAATAAATATTGTGCAAAGTTCTCAAATGAACGCGCATAGCATCCCGATTTTTTGTTTTGTAAATGCATTTCCCATCTTTAAATCCTAATTTAACATCTTCAGCAACATCACAAAAATGCCATTTTGGATCTTCTTCGGTCTCTACTTTTTTAACAGCGACTGTTGTTTCAACAACAGGTTCTTCCATGTTTAGTATTTGTTGCTTATTCTGTAAATCAAATTTAAAAAATTAAACCAGTTGTCGGATTTCGTATTTTTTGCCGAAGATCTCGTATGATTGTTTCTCTTGTAGAATAGCGCGGACTTCTTCTTCTGTAACTGTTGGTTCGTAAATTTCTTTTTCAAATGGACCGTCATCTATTGAACGGTAACCGATACTCGGAGTAAACACGTCATCCATTCTGTCGATTATATGGTCGATTGCTTCATCAAAGTTGTTAAAAGGGCCGAATGCATTTGAATGATCATACTTATGTTCTACTTCTTCCGCAAAACATTCTGTCAAACACTCAAACACAACGAATTCCATTGTTATTTTTTAAAAATGCTTTTCAATTTTAGCAAGTCATTATTAACACTAGTAAGACTTGCGAAGAAGACTTATATAAATATGGTTTTTAGCCCATATCCGCGAATTTGTATTTAAAGAAATAATATCGGATTATATGGAATATTTCTTTATTTTTTGTGATTATGAAAATTGATTAAAAATATCGAAGTATTTTAAAGATGTCCAAGGAAGCGGCAAGAGTGATTAAGCAAGTAGAGGTAAATAACCTTCAAAATATTGTTACGAAAGTAACAGTAAACAATTTGAAAGAATTTACGTCGTGTTTTGAAAAGGTTAGAGAAGCATGTCCAGATACAGTTGTGATGCTTCAAGCTGAAATTGGAAGAACGTTGCTTGTTGTTGCGTATATTCCGCCTCGTGCAGAGGAAAAGCTTGTAAATTGGCTTGAGAATTCTATACAAAACGTTGTTAACGATGGAGTTGTTGTCAAACACGAGAATGTTACAGAAATTAATTACCCTGAAGGAAGTGAAAGCTCGCCATTCAAGCTGATTGATGTGGTTAACGGCACTGCATTTAGCATCCTTAGAAAGCAAGGTTTGGAACAAGAAGATGTCTCCAGTGAGGAAATTTTTGAGTTTTAAAACAAATTAATTTTTTGATTTAAAAATTGAAGTTATTGTATTTTAAAAAACACTGCCCAAAATAACATGCAGTGTCAAAAATGCACAAATTGTTGTATGGTCCCTGACTATAACAACCCGAATGATCTTGGTGGCGAAAATCGCATTCATGGCAAAATCAATTACGAAAAAAAGATGATCATTCATAATGGGATGGAAGAACTAGCAGTCTTAATTGTCAATCAAAATGAAAAACTTATATCAACCGACCAAGTCGAAGGCTTGAAAATGATTTGTATTGTTAAAGATTGTGAATTCGAAGACGTTGTTGAATTTTCTTGGGGACATGCCACAAAAAATGATGCGTTTACAATGGAAGAACTTGAGAAAGTCCCATGGACAAACAATCTTGACAGTGTTGTTGACTACAAAGTTCCACTTATTATGCCCGCTGTATATGCATTTGCAATTTTAGCAAGCATTAATCGTCATTTCAAAAAACGAATTTGTGAAAATGACGGTACTTTTTACATTTAAGGCTTCTTGGTGTATTCACCTAATTTTTTTAACACTTCATGTTGTTTTTTGTTATACATTTCTTCATATCTCTTATTCACCCATGGTCTAGTGCTGTCATCATAAAGATAGATGGTTTCTTCTCTGTTTTGAATGGCATCCTGAACCCACTCATTTGTTTTGGATCCTAGTGGTTTGTATTTTCTATTAACTTCTTGATATTCTTTGTGAGTGTGGTCAACATATAGAGCATATGCTCTGTGAATGCGCCAATTATTCTCCATTTTACTATATATTATATAATCATTTTTTTGTTTTGCGGATTTTTGTGGCTCTTGCAGGTTGTTTTCGGCGACCAAGAAATACCCAATTCATAACTGTTTCAGGTACATCGTCCATGTTTTCAACAACATTCTGGAAAAATTCGCGTACTTCTTCCAGTTCATTTGGTTCATCCCATTCAAGATGTCGTTTGTGTTTGTCAATTAAGGTAATACAAGCAAGTTCTTCTGGTGTAATTTGCTCTTTAACAGTTTCTGTGTAAAGTTGTTTCTGCATCTCTTGATATTTAACTTTCTTTTTTGAATCAAATTCGCGGCGTTTTTCTGCATCCAAACCACCCCGCCAGGTCTCAACACCAACCATGTGCGTTTCTTGTAATTTTTCCACTTCAGCAAGGACCAAATTTTTAAACTGTTCCCTACCACGTTTGTATAAACGTAAAGTTGTTTCAGAAATTTCATTGTCTTTTGGCCGGCTTTTGCCAGTTAACTTCTCAGCGATGGATCGTGCGTCATTGAAGTCGTCCATCACAAATTATATTATAGAGATGAAATGTCATTTCTTTATATAATGAGTGACTCAAAAAAGGAACAAAAACCTCGCCGCAAGAAAGTTGTCGGCACCGGCGAAGAGTCAGTTGAAGAACCAGCAAAAAAAGTATCTCGCGCTAAAAAGGTTGTTGAGGAAACGCCTGCAAAAAAAGCCCCACGCGCTAAAAAAGTCGAAGTCGGTGATGTCGTAGAAGACAAAGCACCACGTGCTAAAAAAGTTGTTGAAGTTGTGGATGAAGTTGTGGATGAAGTTGTTGAAGAAACTCCTGCGAAAAAAGCCCCACGTGCTAAAAAAGTTGTTGAAGTTGTGGATGAAGTTGTTGAAGAAACTCCTGCGAAAAAAGCCCCACGTGCTAAAAAAGTTGTTGAAGTTGT
>SXGT01873128.1_pt1 | contig 28837 bp, 30 predicted proteins | sample 3176221 | NCBI WGS metagenome assembly SXGT01 (sample SAMN11356862, study PRJNA531348) | freshwater metagenome | isolation source: freshwater sample F1-120 | place: China: Fuxian Lake, Yuxi | collected 2017-12-25 | reverse complement strand
TTCGATGACCATTTCAGCGACTTGAACGTGGCGTTCGGGTGGTTCATCGAAGGTGGAACTGACGACCTCGGCCCCTTTGCAACTACGTTCCATGTCGGTGACCTCTTCAGGTCGCTCGTCGATGAGCAGAATGATGAGGCTGGCTTCGGGATTGTTCTTAAGGATGGCATTGGCCAGCTTCTGCATCAGCACGGTCTTGCCGGTGCGGGGTGGGGCGACGATGAGTCCGCGCGTGCCTTTTCCGATGGGACAGACCAGATCCAGGACACGCGTGCTCAATTCGTCCGCTGCGGTCTCCAACAAGAATCGCTTGTTTGGAAACAGCGGCGTCAGGTTTTCGAAATGAGTCTTCTCTTTGGCGATGTCGGGGTCGACGCCAGCAACTTTTTCGACCTTCAGCAGCGCGTAGAATTTTTCCTTCTCTTTGGGCGGCCTAATCTGACCTTCGACATCGTCGCCGGTTTGCAAATCAAAACGACGAATCTGGGATGGGGAGACGTAAATGTCTTCGGGACAGGGCAGGTAATTGAACGCAGGGGAGCGGAGGAATCCAAAGCCCTCGGGCATCACTTCGAGGATCCCTCGAGTGTAAATGGTTCCGCCCGCCTGAAGGTTCCGTTGAAGCACCTGGAAAATAATTTCCTGACGCTTGAGTGTGCCGTAGTTCTCGATCCCGAAATCGCGCGCGACTTCGCCGAGTTTGATGATCGGCATCGGTTGCAGATCATGAAGGTTGATCGTGCGCGGTTTGACCAAAGGCGCTGGAGGGGATGCCGGAACCTCGGCGTCCTCATTAGGTTCCGCCATTCGGACGTGGGGTTGCTGGGCTGATTTGACCACCAAGGGGGAATCTTCATCCACTAAGGTGTCCGCCGAAGAACTGCGATCGTCCTGAGTGGAGTCTTGGGGCGCCGAATCATCGGGCTCAATTTGAGAAGGTTTGCTTGAGCGAGACGCTTCATCGGATGAAACTCCGAGTTCGGGTTGCAGGGTTTCATCCGCAGCGGCTGCGGTGCGGCTGCGAGACTTCGATTCAGCGGCGACACTCGGTGATTTGTGCGAGGCCCTGCTTTTGGCGGATGCGGGGGCAATTTCCGGTTTGGGAGAATCGTCGGCCTCAGCTTTCTTTTTCGCTCGAGGTTTTTTGGGAACAGCCGTTTCTTTAGGTATGCGTGCCATGACTAGGAAAGTGGTATATGTCGACGTTCGGGTTGTCCCGTTACACAGTGCTAGAAATCGCGGCATTCATACCGCGGAATGACACCTGCGAGGATTCGGCGAGGGAAACTACAGGCCCAAGGGGCAACTCGTGTGTGACTGATGGAAGATGACGTGGAGTCGGAAGGGCGCAAAGGTTTTTTTCTGAATTTAGAAAACCTCGCAACTGGTTGTGAGGGGGACACTAAGGGGCCTTTTCGGGTAGGAAATCAGACTGACATTTTTCCAGAGAGCCGAGGAGATGGTCGGCGTAAATGGCCGGATGGAAGTCTGCGGAACGAACTCGAGCTGAGGCCCCCATGAGTCGGCAACGCGCCGGGTTGTTGAGCAGTTCTTCCATAGAATTTGAGTACAATGCCGCGGAATATTTGGAAACGATCAGGCCGGTTTCATCCGCCAATAACCACTCATGGACTGCCCCAGCGTCGAAGGTTACCACCGGGCGACCGTGGGCAAAGGCTTCCAACCCGACCAGGCTGAATGGGTCCGGTCGACGGGAGGGGAGAAGCACGAATTGTGCCCGACAGAACCATTTGGAACGTTCGGTAATCGGGAGATTGCCAAGCCACTGTACACGGCGCTCGATCCCTAGCCGACGTGCTAGGGCCTGCAGTTCATCGCGCTGAGGGCCATCTCCCATGACCACAAGGGACCATGGCACATTGATCATCTTGGCCGCAGCTTCCAGGGCGAGGGAAATGCCGTCTGTCTCGGTTAGATTGCCTGGGGCCAGCATAAGGCCTGGTACTCGGACCTCTTCACAAGCCGGGGGTTGGACAAATGGCGGCACCACATCGATTCGGGATTCCGGGAATCGGTTCTCTAGCAACCCTTCCCTAAGGAATCGCGACGGAACCTGAAATCGGATGTTATGGGTTTGTCGCAACTGGATATGTTCCTGAGTGGCTCGCCAGCGTTGCCAATTTGAGACTGGTTTCTTAGACCCACAACCCATCACGTAATGGGCTGAGAGGCAGTTAAGCCCATGGCGACGATGACAGGAGGTTCCATTGCGCCACATCCGGTCCATCGCGGAACAAAATGCGGTGGCGTTGTGGAGGTAAACACAGGTTGGGTATCGGGAAGCCAAGGGAGGGAGGGCCGGCAGAATCTTGATGGAGTGGTTTTGAAGGACTTGGGGGCGAAAGGCGTCCACCACACGGTTTAATTCCAATAATCGCTGCCGCATGGGCCACCGCTCCGGCACGTGGAAGGACTTGCAGGTCGCCGCCATTTCGTGCTCATCGTGGTAGATCAGTCCGACCTCGTGTCCCTTTTTTGCCAACCAGTCGCAGGATTCGACCACCAAACGGTTTTGAGCCCCGGTGTTGGGGTTGGCGCTGTCGTTAATCAACAAGATGCGCATGGATATTGGATAGGGTCGACCTGGGCTCGTGCCGGTGGGTCTGGCCGATACGCGGATTTTTTCAAAGAAGTTGCCTCAATGCGAGTCGACACCGAAGGTTTAGTGCTCCAATTTTTCAGTGTGAGGGATAATGCTGCAGTTCTGTGGCGGTCGATGAATCGGCCGGGTCGCTTGTTTTTGATTTCCGGTCCCTGTGTCATTGAGAGTGAGGCGCTGTGTCTTCAGATCGCGAAGACTCTCCGTGCGGTGTGCTCTCGCTTGGACATTAATTTCGTCTTCAAGGCGAGTTTCGACAAGGCCAATCGGTCTTCAGGGAAGTCGTTTCGCGGACCTGGGATAGATGAGGGTTTGGCAATTCTGGGTCGAATCCGGGATAAAGTCGGGGTGCCGATACTGACGGATATCCACACCGAGGAACAGGCCTCGAAGGCCGGCACGGTCTGCGACATCTTGCAAATTCCGGCATTCCTCTGTCGACAGACCGATTTGATCGAATCGGCGGTGGCTACGGGGCGAATTGTGAACATCAAGAAGGGGCAATTTCTGTCTCCAGGCGAGATGGGAAATGTGGTTCGGAAAGCCGAGTTGGCCGGAGGCAAACGGTTGCTGTTGACCGAGCGGGGAACGACCTTTGGCTACAACAACTTGGTGACTGACATGCGGTCGATTCCGATCCTGGCGCGGTTGGGTTATCCAGTGGTCTTTGATGCGACGCACTCGGTGCAATTGCCGGGAGGTGCTGGTGATCGATCGGGTGGTCAGCGGGAGTTTGCCCCGGTTTTGGCGCGGTGCGCCGTGGTGGCTGGTGCCAATGGATTGTTCATTGAGACTCACCCCAATCCGGAAGACGCTTTGAGTGACGGTCCCAACATGATTCCTCTCTCGGAGATGCCGAAGGTGCTCCGAGAATTGATGGCGTTAAAGAAGGTCCTCCGATAATGCCTGAGGCGATCTCAATTCAAGGCCATGCCGCGGCGCAGGAAGGTAGGCTCGTCGAGGTTTTGCTTGTTATGGACGGTTTCCTGAGTGTCGGCGAATCGGCTTCTTGAGACTACGAACAACCCCAATTCGGGTTGATCCTCACCACGCTTTCGACGTCGAGTGCGACCTTGCCGTCCGAGAACGGCTTGCTTGAGTTGAGGTGATAATTCAGGGGCCGGAGCAACATGCCCACTTTCCGGACGCGGTTCGGACGGGTCATGGAAGACTTCGCCGCCAATCCCATCCAACTGAGGGGTGCTGTGCTCTGAGCCGAGATGCAGGGAGTTGGATTTCGGATGTCGGGGAGTGGCTTCTGTGGGTTCATTTCCACGCTGATGAGTGGCGATGACTGTCAGTTGAAGTTTCCCGTTCAAGGATTCGTCGATAGTGGTGCCGATGACCCACTGAGCTGATTCGCTGCAATGCTTGGACAATTCTTTGGCGACCCGATCGATCTCGCTGATGGTGAGGTCTTGTCCGGCGGCGAGGCTGAGTAGGATGCTATCGGCTTCAGAAAGCGCTTTGCCGTGATTTAAGAAAGGGCTGCGGACTAACTGATCGACTCCGCTGAGGGCGCGAGATTCCCCGGAAGTCTCGATGGTTGCGAAGGCGCTCTCGGCGTGCCGACCGCGCAGAAAACGTTCGAGGTTGGCGAAATCCAGTGGGAGCAGACCTGGGCGGCAAAGCAGGCGCCAGATGCCAGAGGCGCACTGTTTCAACAGTTCGTTGGCGTGTCCGAAGGTGTCGGTGGCCGTGGTGCGATCGTCAAGCAGTGAGCGCAGATGTTGGTTGGGGAGGACGATGACGGCGTCGGCTGCGGAGCGAAGCTCCTTGAGTCCTTGCTCCGCATTGAATCGTCTTAAATTCCCTTCGAAATCGAAGGGTGTGGTGACGATTGCCAGGACGAGGGCGCCAGCGTCGCGGGCTAGTCTGGCGATCACTGGGGCGGCACCGGTCCCACACCCACCGCCGAGGCCGGCAACGAGAATTACCAAGCGTGTGCCCGAGCAGACCGCTCGCAGTACCGTCGCGTCGGTTTCTGCGGCACTTCTACCGTGCCCCACATCTCCGCCGCAGCCCAGTCCACGGGTCAGGGGTGCACCGAGCACGAGACGTTCCGAAGCGAGGCAATGACTGAGTGCGGCCGCGTCGGTGTTCAGTGCCGCGAATTCTGCCCCGGGCATGGCCCCCGACGCGATGAGTTGATTCAGGACCTTTTGTCCAGCGCCACCCACACCAACGACCTTGAAGGTGATTGATTCAGAAGAGACAATCTCTGGGTTCATACAATGGAAGGCGATCGGATAGTAAAGGATAAGTGTGGAGTGCTCCGGCGCGGTTTCAGGAGATTCCGCGCTTAGGATGGGGTGCGACCGAACAATTCGCCCAAGGCGCGTTTCAAATTCCAGCGACCGGTCTTGCTGAGGTCCTTTTGGACCCGGAACGAGCCGTATTTGGCGAGGCCGATGGCGGCAGCAAATTCTGGTTGATCCAGGGATTCCGGGATTCCGGTCACACACTGAATACGGCCAATCTGAACGGGCATCTGGAGAATACGCTCGGCGAGTCGAGTGATTTGGTGAGTGTGAGCACCTCCGCCGCAAAGGACACAGCCGCCGTGGACGAAGTCGAACATCTGAGCTTCCTCGAGACGTTCGGCGATGATTTCCAAAGTTTCCTCCAAACGACAGTTTTGAATACGCCGAAGATGTTCCAGGTTGATGGTCTTTCCTGGAAGTCCGTTGTCGCTAGGCAAAGTGATGAGGGTGCCGCGGATGCTGTCGTCCACGAGGGCTGAGCCGTGTTCAATTTTCAATTTTTCTGCCAGAGGCAGGGACACTTTCAAGCCGATGGCGATATCCTGGCTGACGTGATCGCCTCCAACTGCCAAAACCCCGGCGTGGCGGACAATCCCGCCGGAAGTCACGGTGAACTCGGTAATCCCGCCGCCGAGATCGATTACCAAGCTGCCGATTTCTTTTTGTTCGGGTGACAAGACGGCGAGTTGAGACGCGAGTCCGGTGAAGGCGACGTCCTCCACGTCGATGGGGACTGATTTGACCGCTTTTGTGGAGGTTTGAAGTCGATTAAAGTTGCCGTGAACGACTAAGACGTCGGCTTCCACGGAATTTCCCACCAGTCCCACGGGGTTGTCGATGCCAGGTTGGTCATCGACGAGGAACTGCTGTCGAATGAGATGGAGTGGGTACGTGTGTGGTTGGAGATTGAGTGTTTTGGCGACCCGGATGGCGTCTTGAACATCGTCTTCGGTGATGCTCCGGTCATCGGATGCGATGAGATGCTTGCCCCGATTATGGATGGCGGCCATGTGGGCGCCTGTGACCCCGAGCCACACGCTTCGGATTTCGACGTCGGCCATTTGTTCTGCCTGATCGAGCGCTTGCCGGATCAGTTCGGGAAGCTCGGCGGGGTTGACGATCTCGCCTTTTCGTACGCCGCGCGATTCGGCTTGGCCAAGGCCGAGCACGGTGAATCCACCCTCCCGGGTGACATCGGCTACGACGGCGCAGATTTTGGATGTGCCGACTTCGAGACCGACGACCACTGAGGTGGGATCAAACATGGTTCCTCCGGGTGCGTTTGGGTTTATTCGGACGTTTTTGGACAGGAATAGCAGTCGGGGATGATGGGGTGATATCCTGCCAACGCAACGGGATGTTGCGGTTGACGGCCAGGTCCAGTGAATTAATGGCTCTGCCGATTCGGGCGCCTTCCTGCAAGATGCGCTGCCAGTCGCGAATCTGCTGCTCAAAATTGTCAGGGCGCATGGCAATTGAACTGCCGTGGAAAGTCACGAGTGAAAGCACGCCGCGGTGGCTGACGTCCACGCTGAGGACTTCGGTCAATCCTGCAAGTTCACTGCGATCAAAAGTCATCAGCAATTTCAGGGCCGACAAGACCTCGATTTGTGCGGTGGAGCGACCCGGAGAAAAATCGTTGCTGGGTGACCCTAAGATGATGGGGAGTGCGGCTTCAGCGGCGACGGCTTCGGCCGAGACTCGCCCGGCTTCCAGGGGAGGCATGGGAAATCCGCTCTCATCGAGTAGATAGTGGACATGAACATCCTGTTTGGCCAGAACGCTGACGCGGGCCATTGGGATGCGCTCGCGAACGGTAAGACGGAGCGAATTAGGGAGGATACGTTCGACCGAGGCGTCTTCGATGCGGGGGTGCAATCGCAATCGATCCCGAAGACTGGGCAAATCGAGGGCGAGGATGTTTTGCCCGAGGCGGACCCCGGCGGTCTGCGAGACTTCGGTCTGGGTAAGAACGCCGTCGGTTTCGATGGCGTATTCACGCAAGGCGAACATGGGGGTTTGATACATCCACCCCTCGAGAATGGCCGATCGACTTTCGCGCCAAAGGAGGACACTGGCGGTGATGAGAATGCCGACAAAAAGCGCTCTTCCAAACACGCGAATTCGGGCGGTACGACGGACATCGGTGCGCGCCTTGACTTCCAGAATTTCGTCGCGGTTATCGAAGGCAAATTCGTTGCCGCGCCGAGAACGTCTTCGTCGAAACCCGGTCATGGGATACCTTTTCGTTGGATGGCCATCGCTATCATGCGTTCACAAAGTTGGGCAAATGGGATATCAGCGGCGGCAGCGGCTTTGGGGAGCAGACTGGTTTCGGTCATGCCAGGCAGTGTATTGACTTCGAGAATCACGGGTGACCCATCCGGGCGAACGATGATATCGACCCGGCCGTAATCGCGTCCTTCGATCGACCGGAACGCTGCGAGCGCGTCTTGTTGAATCCGAAGCGTGGTGGTGGAATCGAAATCCGCTGGGCAATAGTAGTCTGTGGCGCCGCTGGTATACTTGTTTTGGTAGTCGTAGCTGCCGTGCCGGGGTCGGACTTCGACAATTGGGAGAGCTTGTCCATCCAGGATGCCGACCGTGATTTCGCGACCAAAGATGCGTTCCTCCATCAGCACCTCATGATCGTACCGTAGCGCCTCGGCCAGGGCTTTCGGTAACTCATCGGGTCTATCCACAAACTGGAGGCCGACGCTGCTACCTTGGCGGACGGGTTTTAGGACGACTGGTGGGAGCCATCCAGGAGGCCATTCTGTATGGTGGTTGTCCAGCACTTGGGAACGGGCGGTTGGGACGTGATTCTTGAGGCACTGCGCTTTGGTTTTGGCTTTGTCGAATGCCAGCCTGGAGGCAAGGATACCGCATCCGGTATAAGGCACACCCAGGGATTCGAGTTCGGCCTGTGCCGTGCCATCTTCTCCATAGGTCCCATGCAATGCCAGGAACACGACATCAGTTCCTGCGGGAAGTTGTTCGCGAAGTTTTCCAGGTTGTGGATCCACCTCGACAACATGGTGTCCCAGGGAACTCAGGGCTTTGGCCACTGCGGCGCTGGACCGCAGGGACACCTCGCGCTCGGCGCTAGGTCCGCCGCCGAGTACAGCGATGTAACGAGGCGTCAGCATGAATTAATTTTCGCCGAGGATTTCCACCTCGACGTGTAGGTCAATGCCGCGTTGATGGCGAGCCCGTGTTTGAACTTCATCAATCACCCGAAGAACATCGCTGGCAGTTGCGCCGCCGAGATTGACGATGAAATTGGCGTGAACGTCGGACACCATGGCATTGCCGGAACGATATTTTTTCAGGCCGAGTTCATCGATGAGCCGTCCGGCTGGCAGATCTGGGGATGGGTTCTTGAATGTGCAACCGGCGCTGGGTTGTGGTGGCTGGGATTCCCAGCGTTTGCGGTTGTACAGTTCGAGCGTCTCCCGGATCTGGTCGGGTGCGGAGGCCTTGCCAGAGAGCACGGCGCCGAGCGCAATATGCGTGTGGAATAGCGGGCAACTTCGATATTCCGAGCCGACCTGCCGACCAGCGGATTCATGAATCATTCCACTGGGATCCATAAATCGGAGGTGATCCAGCACGTGAAAGGTCCATGCGCCCATGGCGCCGGCGTTCATGCGCATAGCGCCACCCAGAGTTCCCGGGATTCCTTCGAGAAATTCCAAACCGCTAAGGCCTTCGCGCTTGGCGGTCTGGGAAATGGTTTTCAATCGGGCACCTGCGCCACAGATCAGCTGCTGGTTTTGGACGGCGACCTGAGAAAAGGCCTGTTGAGCCAGCGATATGGCTAATCCGCGCACGCCGCCGTCGCGCACCAGGAGATTCGACCCGCGGCCCAGCACAAACCAGGGCATCGATTGCCCTTTGCAGTACTCGAGCACGAGAGAGAGGTCGGATTCGGATTGAGGCTCCACGTAGAGATCGACTGGACCACCCACTCGCAGAGTTGTCCGGCGAGCCATCGGTTCGTCGCGGCGCACGATGGTTCCTGAGGGCAGGCCTCGGGTCAGATCGACAAAAAGGTCCGACACGCGCATCGCATGTTCCGCGACGGCAGTGGATTCGGCATCCAAGGGTTCGGGTTGATACATCAGCGTGGTCACTGGGAAAGACAGGATTCGACTGTTTCTTTTTCGGCTCCGAAAGCGGAGCGATGTCCGAAAGGTTGGGGATTAGTTCCCTGGGGCACGCGCAGACCCGGATGATGTAGTGGCGCCAGGGTTAGGATCCGTTGGGCAATACGGCGAGCGGCGTCGGGGACATGCCAGCGGCGCAACGCCTGAGCCATTGAATCACGTCGGACGGGATTGGTAGCCAGCTTGAGCGTTTCCTGGGCAAAGAGCGATGGTGGCGTCTTTTGTTCGAGGAGCATTGCAGCCCCTGATGAGGCAAACGCCAACGCGTTGAAGTATTGATGGTTGTCCGCGGCTTGAGGGAATGGAACCAGAATGGATGGCAGTTGCATCGCGGCAAGTTCCGCCATGGTGGACGCGCCGGAACGGCTCACTGCGAGTGTGGCTGCACCTAAAGCGAATTCCATTTCACTGAAGAAGGCGCGGACGACGGAGCGGCGCCCCAGTGGCGCGTGAGCGTTTCGGACCATCGTCAAGTCGCGCTCACCGGAAAGGTGGAGAAACTGAAGGTCCGGCATGCCTGAGGACATGGCTGGCAAGGCGCTTAGGATGAGCTCGTTCAGACCGCTAGCCCCTTGGCTGCCGCCCATGATTAGCAGAACTGGCTTGTCGGGATTCATCCCGAGTCCCATTCGGCAGGCGCTGGTCTCCTGTGGTTCGATACAGGGACGCACAGGAGTTCCGGTATGGGACACCCGTGGATTCCACAGACGGCAGACGCTCTCTGGAAATCCAACGAAACATTCATCGACGAAATGAGCTAGCAAACGATTGGCGCGGCCTGGGACGTAATTGGATTCGTGGAGAAACCCGACCGCACCGAGAGATCGGCCGGCCAATGCCGGCGCCGTGCTGGTAAAGCCGCCCATTGCGATGACCGCATGCGGCTTTTTGGCGGCGAAATAGCGGCGGGCTTCGCGTCGCGACCTCAGGGTGGCCATGAGGAATTTAAGGAGATTTCTTCCTTGGAGCCCAACCACGGGAAGTGTCAGAACATCCATCCCGATGACGCCGCGAACACCCTGTTGATCGACTTCTTTGGGGGAGACGCACAGGGTGATATCACACCCCTCTTGCGAGAGTTCCTGGGCGACCGCCAACCCTGGAAATAAATGGCCACCAGTACCGCCGCAAGCAATGGCGACATGCAGGTTGGGGGTGGGTGTTATCACGATTGAAACTCCGCGAACGGATTATCGTTGTGCTCACGTCGGGTTGACTTCAGAGGCAAGACAGCGGCTTTGGTGTGCCGGGCGACACTGATGAGTGCACCGATCAGCGTGAGCATGACGACGATGTTAGTCCCGCCCCGGCTGACAAATGGCAATGGCAATCCCTTGTTCGGGAAGATCTTGGTGACGATACCAATATTAAAAAAGGCCTGGGCGACAATGAGGAACGTGATCCCCGCGGCGAGGAGGAAACCGAAGGTGTCACCGGAATCACCGGCATTTCGCGCAATGGACGCTCCACAGAACAGGATTGAAGCAAAGGCGAAGATCACCATGCTGGTGCCCAAAAACCCCAATTCTTCGCCAATCACGGGAAGGATGAAGTCGGTATGATGTTCTGGAATGGTGCGCATCATGACTCCGGCGCCGGGTCCTTTGCCAAACAAACCGCCTTCACCAAAGGCGAGTAGAGCCTGATGGTTTTGATAGGCGGCATCTGAGCGATGCGCTTCGGGTGCGTTGAATGCCGCCAAGCGCTTTTGGACCAGAGGATCCCTGAGCAAGACTGGCAACAAGACCGCTGCGGCCGCCGAACCGGCAAGTAGCAACTGATTCCATCGAACCCCGGCTACCAGGAGCATTATGCCGGTCAACCCAATGAGGAACAGGGTGGTTCCTCGATCGGGTTCACTGAAGATGAGAGCCAGGAGCGGCAAAATGATTGCAGCAATGGCGAGGATACCCCATTTGAAGGAGCCGAGCCGGTGTTGGTATCGGGCACAGAACCATGCGAGCGAAAAAACCACAGCGGCTTTGGCGATCTCGCTGGGTTGAAAAGAGTAGAGCCACCGCTGCGCGCCATTGCGGTAAGTTCCGACCCCGGGAATCAACACGGCAATCAGCAGTGTCAAGGTGGTGAGGTAGATGGCCAGCGCCCAGAGCCAGTGATTAAACCGACGATAATCCCACCAAGCCATGAACCCGAACCCGACAAAACCAATCAAAACGGCAACCAACTGATTCCGCATCATGGCATCGCCCTTCTGCGAAAGCATCAAGGCACTGTACAAGGACCAGGTGCTGAGGATCACGAGCCCGAGGACGCTGACCAGAAGAGTAATGATGGTGCGTTTCATGGGTTAACTCGTGAGAGTATGGTGGAGCGAGCCGCTGGGTCAGGGCTGGCGACCGCTGGGCAATGGAATGGCGGAGGGTTCGAGATTGGTGGTGGGTAGATTATTGCCGGTGTCGGTGGCGGCCGTCTTGGTTTTGGTGATTTTGGCGGGAATCTTCAACTTGTCGCCAATCTTGATGTTTTCGCTTTTGAGATTGTTCGCGGTGCGGATTTGTTTCCAAGACACACCATATTTTCGGCTGATACTGGAAAGTGTGTCGTTGGCCTTGACCAAATGAACCACGCTGGGTTCGGCGGGGGCGGAAGCCGGGGCAGTTGGGGTAGTTGGAGCCACAGCGCCTGTGCCTGAAGCCTGGATGGATCCTGCGGGGATCTGAATGGGTTGACCGACTTTTAGCTTATTCCAATTGACCGAAGGGTTGGCGGATTTCAGTTGTGCGATGGAAATACCGTGCTTCTTGGCGATGGAAGCTCCGATATCGCCCTTTTGAACCTGGTGCTCGGAAGCGTCTCCGGCAGGCGCAGGGGAGGGAGTGGTAGCAATTGGTTCGGGATTCACCCTGGGCAGCGGTGCGAGGCCGGATGGACCAGGAGCGAATCCAGGCGCAGCGGGTGCGGGCTGAATTCCCGTTCCGGACAGGACTGGGGCGACGATGCTATTCGTATCGGTGAGGGGCCCGGGCGCGACCGCATCTGTGCTTGGTAATATTGCGGAAGAAAGGGCATTCGTGTTGGCGGAAGTGTCCGTCTGGGCGGTGTCCGTTGGTGTCGGAGAGCAGCCGTAAAAAACCAAGCCGCCGCCGATTACCGCGATGTGGGCCAGGGTGATAAAGGTGACCTTAGCGGCGAGGGAATTGTTTTTCGCTGCCTGTTCCAGGGGCGAGCCCTGAGGTGTCATGGGAGTACTCATGGTAGTCGTGCCGCGACAAACGCGGCGATGGATGCATCAGTTGCTAGGTTGCTTTGGTGGGAGTCGGGTGAAAATAGATCGAACGATGGCAGTGGCACTGCTTTTTGCGAGCTTCAGAAAGTGCAGTCGGAGTGACGGTTTTTTGATATTGAATACAGTGTGTAGCCGCCAGTTCAGCAAGACGATGCTCCCCCCACCACGGGTGAAGAGCGCAATCCAACCCGGAAAGGAAACACCGAACCACGTGGGCGAGATGGTTTCCTGGGTTGGAACCGTACGAAATTCGCACCGGCCTGCATGACTGTAGCCACCACCAACCGAGACCGATGTAAGCCGTCCCGCCCAGTGGCGCAAGGTGGGAAAATAGTGAATTACATCCATGCGCCTGCGAGTCTGGGGTTGGCCTTGAAATCCGGCGGCTTCGCCGACACCCGCTTTCAGGCCTCGAGTTGCCGAGTTTTGCTGTAGCGTTCTCGGCCAGGAGTGGTGGCAAGATCTCATAGATCGGCGGATTAGCGCAGCTTCAAGGTGCTCAGCGCGGCGACGGCGCAGAGGATGCTTATGATGTAAAACCGGGTGACGATCTTGGATTCAGCCCAACCTAATTCCCGATAATGGTGGTGAAGGGGTGACATTTTGAAAATGCGGCGGCCGGTTCCGAACCGGCGGCGGGAATACTTGAAATAACCGACCTGGAGGATGACGCTGAGTGCTTCTGCCACGAAAACACCACCGGCGATCAGTAGGATGAAGGGTTGGTGGACCAGGATGGACATGGTTCCCAACATGCCGCCAATCGCCAGGGATCCGGTATCACCCATGAATACCTGGGCCGGGTGGCAATTGAACCAAAGGAATCCCAGGCTTGCGCCGATTAGACCACCGCAAACGACCGTTAATTCGGCGGCTTCACTCACAAAGGGAACCAACAGATAACTGGCGAAGATCTTGTGGCCGGCCACATATGTAAGCACGGCGAAGACCACCCCCACAATCAGCGTGCAACCGATGGCCAATCCGTCCATTCCGTCCGTCAGATTGACTGCATTGGAACTGCCGACGATGACGAGGACGGCTAGCAATGATCCTAAAAGCGGGACGCCGGTGAGCACGGCGTTCTTAAGAAAAGGAATCTGGATGTCGGAGATGATATTCCTGGTTTCAGGGCGATACCAGACGTAACCGCAGATCACGATGCTTAGAGCGAGTTGGATGAAGATTTTGTACCGGCCATGGGTACCTCGGTTGTTCTGTTGGGTCACTTTCAACCAATCATCGTAAAAGCCGAGGGCTGCAAAGACGACGAGGGTCAAGATGGTGAGGAGGACAAAGGGGTTCCAGCGTGCCCACAGCAGCACCGAGATATCCACGGCTAAGACGATCAGCAGTCCGCCCATGGTGGGTGTGCCACGCTTTCCGGTGTTCTTGTGAGTTATTGAGGAATCTTCGGCTTTGTCGGAATAATCCTGACGGAGTTTCAGACGCTGAAGCCAGTCGATGATATGCGGGCCGAGCCATAGGCTAAGGAACAGGGCCGTGAACGCCGCCCCAGCGCTTCGGAAAGTGACGTAACGAAAAACGTTCAATGGCGACTGCGGGAAGAGCTCTGAGAGATGGTACAGCATGTTTCAGGGATTCAGGAAACCGCTGAGGCTGGTGTTCGGGCGGAACTTGAGGTTTCAGGTTGGTTTGACGAAAAGGGTGGGGTGCAGGGCAGGTGTTCGCGAAACAACTCAACCACGGTTTCGAGGCGGGTAGAACGGGAGGCCTTTACCAGCACCACATCGCCTGGCTTGAGTTCTTTCAAGGCGGCTAATCCGGCGTCGAGCGCCGTTTGAAACGCGGCGGCGTGCTTGAGACTCCCACCCCGGGCTGCCATCACCATCAATTCGCTGTGTTGGCCGACGGCAAACAAGCACTCCACGCCACAGCTTGCCGCGGCCCGACCGACCTCCGCATGCGCGGTCTCGGAATGGGGTCCCAGTTCCGCCATTTGTCCAAGAACCGCCACACGGCGGCCCGCGCACGGGAGGTCGTTAAGTGTCTGTAAGGCGGCGAGCATCGAGTCGGGATTCGCGTTGTAGGCGTCGTCGATCACTTTCACTCCGCCCATTAAGTGCACATTCATGCGTCTCTTGGCTGGGCGACACCGCGCCAATCCAACACGCGCCGCCGCCGCAGGTACTCCCAGCAATGAGGCTACCGTCAGTGCCAGTACTGCATTTGAAACCATGTGTCGTCCAAGCACGTGGACCCGATAATCACCGCAATAATCAGCGATGGGGGCTCTCACTTCAAACTCGCTGCCTTCGCCGTCGGAACGGATCCGGAGGAATTTCCAATGCGCTTCTGGCTGGCTCCCGCATCGAATCACCTGAGCCAATGTCCGGCTGGTGATCGAATCCATTCCTGCAGTATCGGCGTTCAGTACCAAGTGGCCGTTGCGATTCAGTGCAGCGGCGACCGTGCCCTCCTCCTGAATGACGCCGTCTAGGTTTCCAAAGAATTCCAAGTGTTCACGGCCGATGCTGGTGATGATCCCGATCGACGGTGCCGCCATTCTAACGAGGGGCTCTAGTTCGCCGGGGTGGTTGCTTCCGACTTCCACGATGGCGGCTCGGGTGGATGAATCCAGGCGGAACAATGTCGCGGGGACACCGATGTCATTGTTGTAGGATGCCTCGCTGGCCACGATAGGACCGAGAGAGGACAACGCAGCCGCCAGGAACTCCTTGGTGCTCGTTTTACCGTTACTCCCTCCAACCACCACTACCGGCAGATGGAACTCCTGCCGATAAGCTGCAGCCATGCGACCCAATGCATTCCGGGTGTTGTCCACGACCAACAGGGGCGCCGACGAAGGCGCTTCAGGTAGCCGCTGCCGCTCGATCATCAAAAGTGACGCTCCTTTGGACAGAGCCTCGCTCAAATGGAGATGTCCGTCGTGAGTTTCTCCCGAAACTGCCGCGAACAGCGCCCCGGGCTCGAGCGTTCTTGAGTCGGTTGAGATCCCCGATACGAGACGTTCCGGCGAGCCATGCAGCAGCTCGCCGCCACAGGCGGACGCCAGGAACGTTTGAGTTTTGGGGACCATGGTGGCGCTTCTAAACGGTGGTTGGGTGTGCGCTTTAGAGTTCTGAACCGGAATATCCAATTTCCGCGAGCGTTTCGCGCGCGACAATCGCGTCATTGAACGGAATGACGCATCGTTCCAACTGCTGAATGCAGCGGTGTCCTTTGCCGGAGATCAGCACCGTGTCACCGGGACTGGCCAAACGGAGAGCGCGGCGAATGGCGCGGTAGCGATCCAGTTCCACGTGGCTGATCGTGCGGGGAACCGAGTGAACCCCTTGGAGGACGTCGCGAGCCAGGGAAGCGGCATCGAGTTCGCGTGGGTTATGGTTGGTGACGATGACCTCATCGGCGCCGTGGGCGGCTGCGCGTCCGAGGGTCTCTCGTTCGGCAACGGTGTGGTCGGCACTGCCGCCAAGGACGACCAGGATACGGCCCGGAGTGATTTCTGCGGTGTCGCGAATTGAGGTGGCCAAAGATTCTGCCTGGTTGGCCCCATCAACGAGCACCGCAAATGGTTGCCCGGAGCGGACCGGTGCCAGTGAACCGGGAATGGGTTTCAGGCGGCCACAGGCGCGAGTCAGGGCATTGGGTTGAAGGCCCAAGTGTATGGAGGCTCGGAGAGCATAGAGCAGATCGCTGGCGAGAGCACGGCCTGCTAGGGGACATCGGACCACGACACGGTGGCGTCCCAGCGAAACGTTGAAGTGGGTGGCGGCTTGGGAGAGGACCAACTCGGTGGCGCGAAGGGGGCCGGCCGAAAGGCTGTGGCCGAGGGAAGCCAGTCCTTTTGAGTCTGAAGAATCCTCGATTTCGAGGGAAGCGTGAAACCGAATACCGTAGAAATTGCGAACTGATTCGGTCTGGGAAAACTGTTCGACGACGCAGGCTTTGTGACCGGCGCGGACGAGATGGCGCAAGGACTCTTGGACAGCGAGAGGTTCGAGGCGTTCGACGGGTGTGGGCAAGTAGCGATCGCCGAGTTGGCAACCTTGTGATGTGAGCAGTCCGGCGCTTCTGCCGCAGGCATTCAGCAGTTGGTGGAGCAGGTGAGCGATGGTTGCGGCCCTGGCGCCTTTGACCTGGATCATTTCGAGGTGATCACTGGGATGGTCGTAGAGTTCGGCGGCTGCGAGGGCCATGGCCTGGGTCGGGTCGCTGACGGTAATGCATGTTCCATGCTCGGGAAGTGGAACTCCTGGGGCACAGATGACGGCGGCAGCGCCTCGTTCCACAGCGGCGATTGCCTGATAGGGATTGGTTCGTTGGCCTTCGGGTAGAGCGACGAAGACGATGCCTGGGCCGGCATCCCGCGAGTTATTGGTGAGTCCAACCACGGTGTGGTTAAGCGTTCCACGCACTCGCGGGTGCGTGAATCGGTGGATGAGTTGGCTGACAAGCATGGGATCCTTACGGGTTAACGGCGAGCTGGGATCTCGACGTTGAAAGTGTGCCGGCGGCGTTCGTGCTTTCCGGGCGTGGAAAGACGATCGGGGAGGCTGGAGCCGGGTGATCGGCGGGTTCGGGCGCCGCGGTGCGCGGGGAGGGTTTGATGGCCAGGTAGGTCGCTGTCCCCCTGGCGATCTCAGCAAAAATGGGCGCTGCTGCCTTGCCTCCGTAATACGCTTTTCCAGCCGTGGACGGCTCATCCACGATGACCAGTATGGCCAGTTGAGGATCCTCGACGGGCAGGAATCCGGTGAACGAAGCATAATAATGGTCCGTACTGTAGCCCTCGTTCCTCATGTACTTTCTGGCCGTGCCGGTTTTTCCAGCGACAGTCCACTCATTGAGGAAGGCGGCTTTGCCGGTGCCGTTGGTCACTGCGGCATGCATCAGGTGGGCCACTCTGGCAGCGGTCTCGGGGCGAACTACTTGACGGAGGCGACGTGGCGGATTTTCGCGCATCACGGCGCCTTCGGGGTTGACGAGGCGTTTGACGAGGCGGGGTTCCATGAGCCAGCCGCCGTTGGCGATAGCCGCAACACCCATGGCGAGTTGCATCGCATTCACCTGAAGGGAATAGCCATATGCCATCCGGCTTTGCGTCAGGGTGTCCCAACGGTAATCGCCGGTTTTGATCGATGGATGTTTCACTAGGCCGGGCGATTCCTTTCCAAGGGGTACACCCGTGGGTCGCCCAAATCCCCAGTTCGTCAGCATGCCGACGAATTCCAATTCGGGCACTCGCATCGCAATTTTGGCGGCAACCGTGTTCATGGATTGGCCAAAAGATTCCTCCAGGGACACAAGTCCGTGGGCTTTATGCTCGTCGGTAATGACGTCCCGATGTTTTCCAATCTGGCGAACCCAACGCCCGTTTTCGCAATCGATTCGCTCATCCTCGAGCAGGTGACCCGACTCGAACCCCAGAGCGTAAGTGAAGATCTTAAAGGTCGATCCTGGCTCGAAAGGGACAAAGAGCGCGCGGTTGAGCAACTGGCTGTTATTTGTCACTGAGCGAAGTCTGTCGGGAACAAACGTCGGCCAGTTGGCGAGGGCCAGGATATCACCGGTCTTGGGCTCGATGACCACGGCAGTAATCCCCAGGGGTTTCAGTTCAGTGGCGGCTCGAGCCAGTGCATTTTCTACGATGCTTTGAACTCCAAGATCCAGAGTTAGCTCGAGGTTCATGCCGTGGATGGGCTGGAGATCCAGTTCCCGTTGGGCGGCTAATTCTTGGTTGTTAACCTTGTGTGTTTCGACAGCGCCGACGCGCCCGCGAAGTTGCTCGTTGAACTGCCGCTCCAAGGCCATGGACCCAAGGAGATCATCCACTGGGCGGCCCATCCGGTTGGTGGCCGGTACGACGTACCCAATGACGTGAGCAGCGAGGTTGCTGTTGGGATAGGACCGGACTTCGCGGGGATCACTCGACAAACCGAGAACCCGCAGTTGCTGTAGTCGCGCCGACAGTCGGGCGCGTTCGGTGCGTTTGGCGCGATCGCGCGGGTGTTTTTTGATGTAGGCCTTGAGGGACTCTTCTTCCTCGAATTTCAGGCCGCGCAGGTTGGCGCGCAACGTTTCCCATTCCTCGGGCAGCAAGTTGTCTTTGATTGCAACCGATTGCAGGGGTGACAGGCCCGGACAGGAATTGGTCACCCGCAGCCCCAAGGCGTTGGTTTCAATACAAACTCGATTTGAATTCCAATAATAACGCAGCTTATACAGCTCCGCGAGACGATCTGGAGGCAGCCCAATCCACGGTGCTGTCATGGCGGCCATGCGTGGGGCTTCGTTGCTCAAGATCGAGGGGTCCGCCCGCAGGGTGAGCATGGTCTGTGACATCGCCAGCGGGGTGCCACGGGTGTCCAGGATCATACCGCGTTGCCCCGGTCGAACCCAGCGGCGATCGGTGGTCTCTGGAATTTGGGTTTCGTCGGGGAACGTTGGATCGATCAGTTGGATCCAGGCGAGCCGCCCCAAATGCACTGAGAAGCCCAGCGCGAAGAGCCACTGGAATATCAGAAGCCAATTTCGATTGCTGGGTTTGGACATGGAAATCGGTCAGCGGGTAGGCACCGTCGCCAACGCTGGAGTGACTGCGTGGGGCGAGGTGTCAGGCGTGGTAGACGTGGCCAGGGGTGCCGCAATGGGTAGCGGATTGCGGGCGAGGAAGAGCCTTTGGGTGGCTTGGATCGGCACGAGGCCGAGGTTGAGCTCCGCTGCCCGGCGCGCCAATTGCACGGGAGACTTAAGAGTTGCTTCGACACGTGTGCTCTGCCGGATTTTCTCTTCCACAGCCCGGGTTTCCGCATCCAACCGTTTCCCCACATCGGCCAACTCATGATGCAGGTTGTGTTGGTGGACCAAACCAAGGCCCACAACCGCGACGACCAGGCTGATCGCGAAGGTCTTGACAATGGTCCGAAACTTCAGCGTGGTCGTTTCGTTTTTGGAGTTTGAGCGAGCCATGGTTGAGACGGGAGTTAGAGTTTTTCCAAGACGCGCAGGTGGGCCGACCGCGATCGCGGATTGGCCTTGATTTCGGTTTCGTCCGGGAGGACCGGTTTACGAGTCATTATTCGCCCTCGGGGCGCTCGCGGAATCCGAACCATCGGATCATCCACCTCGCCCGGAACGTCATAGTCTCGGGCTTCCGCGCGCATAAAATCTCGGGTCAATCGATCCGTACTGGATTCGAACGTGATCACACACAAGCGGCCACCCGGTTGGAGCACGTTCATGGCCGCCTTGAGCCCGCGTTGCAGGGATTCCGGTTCCCGATTTACCTCATAGCGCAGTGACTGAAAAAGGCGGGTGGCGGGGTGAGATTTTCGGCCGCGCCGAGGGCACACGCTTTCCACAAATGAGGCTAGGTCGCGGGCACTCTGAAAGGGGATGCTCTGCCGGCGCCGCACGACGGCACGTGCGATGCGGCGGGCTTCCGGCTCGTCCCCGTGTCGACGCATGATGTCGATCAGCTCCTCCAACGACAATTCGTTCACGAGGTGCGCCGCCGTCACCGTTTCGCGAGTGTCCAAACGCATATCTAGAACTTCAGACTCAAATCCAAATCCGCGGGTGGGCGTGTCGAGTTGGTGGCTGGAAATCCCCAGATCCAGCAGCACCCCCGTCACGCTGCCTGAAGGCACGTGGTGCTCCATCTCGGCAAAGTCGGCCCGTATCAGTTGATAGCGCCCGGAAAATGGGCGCAGCCGCTCCGCCGCCGCGTTAATCGCGTCCCCATCTCGGTCGAAACCCAATAACCTTCCCGAAGTCGTCGCTTTCAAGATGGCTTCGGAATGCCCGCCGCCACCGACGGTTCCATCGATCGTCAGGTGGCCTTCCTTCGGCTGTAACCAGTCGAGGGTTGGACACAACAGAACGCTTTGATGAGAAAAATTGGTCACTGGACATACGCGGCATCACTTGAAAGCCGTCGCCTCCCGATTCCGGATCCACCGGGTCCACCGCCCCAAACGTCCGGGCTCCGAGAGCGAGACTTTTGAGGGTATTGAAGGCGCGTCGGCCGGCCCTTTGGCTATTGGAGCCGAGAGTGCTGAATTTTCAGTGGATGCGCCGGCAGCTTGAGCCGCCTGGACCGTCTTCGGAATCGTTTTGGTTGCCGGTGTTAACGAAAACGGATTTTGGCGGGATGAAATCAAGAGCGGACGCGCGGGCTGAACCACGACGAAGTCCTCGGCATCTAGATTGCTCCGGAGAGGTCGCACATCTTCCAAGCGCAGCTCGATTTGCTCGGGATGAATCGTACCGGCCTGCTTTCGACGGAACCACCCAAACCACCGCCAGGATGTGGACCGCCGGACAACGGAAGTTGCCGGCTTGGCGGCAACCCGCAGTGCGGGTGACGGGCAAATCGGCGCGGGAGGGCCGGGCTCGGGCCCAATAGTTGACGAAGTGATGGGTGCGGTCTCGGTCTGGTGGGCAGTTCCCGAGGCCCTTAGCCCTTCCGAGTTGGTATTGGATACTTTATTGATTTCGGTGGCGTCCGGTTCGTTGGTCACCCAACCGAAGCGAGGCACGCCACCGTTCACCACTCGAAACTCACGTGGACGACCTTCAAGTCCGACCATGCTTCGACCTAACGCCAACAGTCCATTCCATGACTTCTTCATTGCCTTAGAACGAGTTGAGTTTGCGGTTGCGGAGGTTTGCTTTGTCGCTCTGCTTGACCATGGGGCGGTCCTTGGCGCAGTAGATGTCGAACCGGTCCTTGAATCCAATCAACACAGCCCGGTTGTCGGGTCCGAGTCCGGTCGCCTCCAGAAAATGTTCCGCCAGGGCGAATCGGGCGCTTTTATCGAACTCGAGCGGCATGACCCGTTCGGCCAAGTCGTGACGTTCGGCTGTGGCGCCGAAATCGTTGAATTCAGCATCCTCCATGGGTTGGGTCTTGCGATCAAATGTCTCCGTGGTGACCACCTGGATATAATCCTTTTCCAAAACTGAGTCGCGCACACGGATGGCAATAAGATCCCAATCACCGCCGCTCTTTTTTTTCCATTTGGCTGGAAGTTGAATCCTGCCTTGAGCATCGACAGCCACTTCGTAATAGAAGTAAAAGAAAGGGCGTTCTACGGAACTGCCGCCTCTTTTTGGAAAGGCCGCCACCGTATCACTCAACTGCTCTTTGGAATCCGCGTCCGACATCAGCTCGCCTGCTTGCCAGGTGACTCGGTTCGCCGTTAGCTCTGACCTCGACTCGGCATTCAGTGTCGATCTCGATTAATGATTCGATATCTCACTGAACAACCAGAGGTCTTGAACCAACTACCTGCACCACCGAACATCACCCATGACCCGACTGCCATCGTTTATCCGTGTATTTCGACCGATCTGCGCCGCCTGTTGGGGGTCACCAGCAAGCCCCTGAACGCCCCTGAATTCCGCCTGGACGACTTGGCTCTGACCCAATAGACCCCTAACGCCCTCTATTTATGGGTTTGACTGCCCCTTTAGTCAATACTTTCGGCCCTATTTACCCCTATTTGGTTATTAACACTTTATTCACAGTAGGTTTTGCCAGAGCGATGGTTCGGGCTGAAGATTCGCGCGTTTCGAACGAATGTTACGGACCGATTTCCATTACGAGCTTCCTCCTGACCTCATCGCTCAGGTCCCCACCGCGAAACGCGATGGATCACGCCTATTGGTCTTGAACCGACACGACGGTTCGATGGCTCATCGTCGGTTCACGGATTTTCCCAGCTTGCTGCGTCCTGGCGACGTGCTTTGCCTCAACGACAGCAAGGTGTTACACGCGCGATTACACGGGATCCGTGTCCCCACGGGCGGGGCCGTCGAATTGCTATTGCTGGAGGAAGTGGAGGTCAACCAGTGGTGGGGGATGTTACGACCAGGTAAACGCCTGCACCCGGGTTCTGAATTTGTCCTCTCACAACCCACTTCTCAGCCGTCCAATTGGATCGTCCGCGTGTTGGATAAAAACGAATCGGGACACTGTCTGGTTCAGTTTTTTGGGGATCGCAATATCCTAGATGTACTCGATCAAATTGGTGAGGTGCCGCTGCCACCTTATATCGAAAGATCGGCTCCCGCAGCCGATTCTGCTGATCGTGAACGTTATCAAACGGTCTACGCGGCCCATCTTGGCTCGGTTGCTGCCCCCACCGCCGGCTTGCATCTCACTCCGGAGATCCTGGAGAACATTCGGTCCTTAGGGGTCGAAGTGATCACCGTGACACTCCATGTCGGTGCGGGCACGTTTGTCCCGATGAAAACAGATCGACTGGACGATCATAAGATGCACTCGGAGCGATATGAAGTGGGGGCTGCTGCGGCATCGGCCATTCAACGGGCCAAGCGCGAGGGCCGCCGCGTGGTCGCCGTTGGCACCACCACCTGTCGCGTCCTAGAAACGGCCGCGCGGTCGTGTGCAACAGATACCTGTGTGTGGTCGAATCCGGGTTCCCCTCATGGCGTCGACATTCAAGCGGGACGAGGCCGCACGCAGTTATTCCTCTATCCGCCGTCTCACTTTCATATAGTCGACGCGTTGCTGACGAACTTTCATCTGCCGGAATCCACCTTGCTGATGTTGGTGAGTGCTTTTGCCGCACCGGGCCAGACGCACGGCCGCGAACGGATTCTAGCGGCTTATGCCGAGGCGGTGCGTGAGCGATATCGGTTCTTCAGCTATGGCGACGCCATGTTCATCCAGTGAAAACCCGCCGCTCCAATTCCCCAAAACACCGACTTCAAACACCCTATGTATTGGTAAATATGGCGATGACCGCGGACGGCAAGATCGCCACGGTTGGGCACGAAGTTCATACCTTTGGGAGCGCGCGCGATCTCGAACACTTGTATGGATTACGTGCGACAGCCGACGCCATTTTATGTGGAGCCCGAACCCTTGAAGAGACTCGGGCGACCTTGGGAAATGGTGGGGAACGTTTTCGAAAACGCCGACGGCGCGCGGGCCTGACAGAATATCCGGTGCGTGTGGTGGTGTCCGGTTCTGCCAGCATTTCGCCCGAGGCGGAGATTTGGAAACACCGGTTCTCGCCGATCGTATTGTGTGTCACGTCGCGAGCCTCGGCTAAGAGACTAAACGCGCTGAAATCCCTGGCCAGCGACCTCTGGGTCAGTCCGGGTGAAACACTCGACTTCAAGTCGGCGTTGAGGTGGCTGGGCCAAACATTTTCAATACGACGGCTGTTGGTGGAGGGTGGGGGCGAGGTGAATGCTGCGTTGTTTCGTGAGGGATTGGTGGATGAAGTTCATCTGACGATCTGTCCAGTGATCGCCGGTGGACGCGAGGCACCAACGATCGCGGATGGCGTGGGAGGGCCGCTTCAAGACGCGGCAATGTATCAATTGACCCATCGCCGTCAGGTCGGAGACGAGTTGTTTCTGCGGTATCAACGCCTACCACAGTGACCCTTCCTGACGGCGATGTGACCCCGGGCGCGGCTGCCCTGAATGCGTTGTGCCGCTCTTATTGGTCGCCGATATATTGGTTTATCGTGCGCGAGGGCAAGTCGCCGGCCATGGCCCAGGATCTAACCCAGGAATTCTTCGCCCACCTGTTCGAGCAAAATTTTCTCGGCCATCTTCGGCATCAGGATGGCCGGTTTCGTTCGTTCCTCCTGACCTTTCTGAAACATTTCCTGAGCGCCATCAGTCCGGAGGGCTTACGCCGCGATGTGTGGCAATTCTTTGTGTTGCCGATTCCGCAGCGGGTTTGGAGTGGAATCAAGGTGATGCAAGACGACGACTTTGTCGTGTTTGTGGACTCGTGTCGCAATTGGAAATAGTTGTGAAAACACCCGCAGGCACAGCTATTGGAGAGGTTCTGGCCAAACTGGAAGCCGAGGCCTTACTTGCTCCATCGCCCATCACATGCGCTTGCGCGCAAGCCGGAGCATTCGTTCGGCACGTTCCATCACGATAGAACCCGGCGCTTCCAATACCGCTTTCGCCGCGCCTGTGTGTGATCTATCTGGCCGACGGCAGGCCTCCACAATTCGTTCCGTCATTTCGGTCAGTCGTTCGCGGACCATCGGCCAACTCAGGCGGGCACTGGTGCTGAGTTGCTGGAAATGCTCCGGTGAAACTTCGGCTAGGGTTCCCGCATTCCCAATCTTCATCGACAGATGCTTCGAGAGTTCCGGCCAAGCCAGGGTGCAAACCTGATCGTAGAGCGGCGCCAGGCGGCGTTCCCTCCCGGAATACAGGAACGAGAAGTTTTTGCTGTGGGCGTCGGCATTTCCCGTCAGAGCGGCAAAGATGACAGCGTCCAGGAAGTCCCGGATGTCGATCACCGGCAGCGACGACCACTCGCGGATCAGGTTGAAACAATCCTTAAGGGAAGGACCGCCTTCCTGCTGATACTTTCGCGACGCGGGAAAGCCAAGCGCCTGGCAGAAATCCTCCTGGTGAAGGCGTTGGGTTCCGCCGTCATCGGTCCGAGCCCGGTCGTAACGCTTGACGATGAGGCACGGGGTCTTGCCAATGAGTCGCCGATGGCATTCGGCCACCCTCAGTCCGACCTCGCGAGCCAGATCCAAACACCACGCCTCGTTGGCAACCAATCCAGGAAATCGCGCCGGTTCCGGCTTGAGGATGTGCGTGCTGGGTGTCCCTTCCAAAGGTAAAGCGATCTGCGCGTTCGTCGTTGCTCCCTCCTCCGCCAGCACCACGGGAAGTTTGGTCTGTGCCCCCGCCAAGGACAGGCGGAGCCCCGATTCACCTGCCAGGAGCGGCTGCTGAGGGAGTCGCTCGACGATCGAGGCCAGATCGGGTTCCTCCAACCAACGAAGATTCCCGGCTCGCGAGGAAGGCAACGGCATGTCTTCGGGAACCAGCGACACGGCTCCTGCGCAGTCACCACCGATCCGCTCCAGGATCGCAAAATCATTTCCCCCGCTCACCCCGAGGATGGAAGCGATTCGATCGCGAGGTTCCGCCTCGGGAAGGAGACCCGAAAAAAACGCACGCACCGCACGCCCCGAAAACGGTCCCACTTGGAGTGGCAATTGTCGCGAGAGCGCATAACCGGGGCCGGTCGCCAGCCATTCCGGGTCATAGACGAAGGTGGGGGCCTCGGCATCCGACAGGAACCCAACCCGCACGCCGTTCAAATAGACGACGAGTCGTTTCATGATTCGACGAGTTTCAGGTGCAATCCGAGGGTCTGAAGAATTCCCAAGGCTTTGCCCAGGTGACAACTTGGTTTTCCCTGTTCCAATTCAATGATGAAGCGCAGGCCTGTGCCGGAAGCCAATGCAAGGTCCTTCTGGGTCACCTTCAAGCGTTTCCGGGCCGCGCGAATCGCCTCACCGAGAGTCTTGGAATCGATAATGTTCATATTCCCGATCGGGAACTTATTATCGTTTTGAACGGATTGCAATCATACAATTCCCGTTCGGGAATATTGTGACATTGAAACCGTTCCTGAGTTGGTATGTGTTCCCGATCGGGAATAAGATTTTGGATGGATTATCTGAAGGGCGCCAACGATGGCTCGGTTGGGATTGGATCCAGTGGCTGCAACCGTCGAGGAAGAAATCGGTTTCACTCTCGTCATTCAGCAGACGTTTTCTTTAAGCCGACCTTTGGCTAAGTTCGTTCACATGGTTACGTTGCAAACATTGGCGGAACGGCGGTCCGAGATCCTCGGTCTGGCGGCGCGCTACCGCACAGGCGATGTGCGAGTGTTTGGATCGGTCGCTCGAGGCGAGGCTACCGAAAACAGCGATGTGGATATTTTGATCAACGCACGACAGGGCTGTTCTCTATTTGAATGTCCGAAGACCCATTCGTGGATTCACTCTAATAGAGCTCCTCGTTGTGATCGCTATCATTGCGATCTTGGCAGGGATGCTCTTGCCGTCGCTGGCCAAGGCCAAATCCAAGGCTCAATCCACCGCCTGTCTCAACCACCTCAAGCAGCTCCAACTCGGCTGGCAGCTATATGCGGATGACAACCGAGACCTGATCTGCTCAAACCGGACTAGTCTTAGTGGAAAAAGCCTGCCGGGATCGTGGGTCATCGGGAATACCAAACTCGATGCCTCGCTCGCGACCGTCACCAATGGGGCCATATACCCGTACTTCAAGGTGGCGACCGTCTACCGCTGTCCGGCCGATCGATCGCTGATTGATGGTCCTTCGAAGCTGCCGCGCCTGCGGAGTTACATGTTGGACGAAGTGCTCAACGGCAGCTTCTTGGGAATTCCGGAATTTGACGCTCGGCTAAAGACGATGACCAGCCAGGTCCTCAATCCCACAACCGCTTATGCTTTCCTCGATGGCGCTGAGAAACATATCAATAGCGGCGTCTTCGGTCTCAGTTTCGGACCGCACATGGGGGACCACTGGGTTGATGTTCCCTCGGACCGCCACAATCGTGGCGCTAACCTTTCATTCACCGACGGCCACGCCGAATTCCACCGATGGCGAACACCCAAGCAACACATGAGTACGCCTGCAAACGTCAAAGGCGACGAAATCCAGGACTTACGATGGATGCAGGAAACACTGCCTTTGCCCTAGGTACTGACGCTGTGCGCGAACCTTGGAAATTCCAAAATCGAAAACCTGGAATCCAAAATTTGGCTGCCTTTTTGCTCGCCCTTCTCCCGATTTGAGATTCTAGAATTCTCTTGTGAAGAGTTCCCGATCCCAAGCGTCCTCATCCAGCGTCGATGAGTACATCGCGGGGTTCCCCATGGAAGTTCAAATCCTTTTAAACCGGATGCGAGCGACGATCCAAAAGGCCGCACCTCGAGCTGAAGAGGCGATCAAGTACCGGATGCCGACGTTTGTGCTGGGTGAAAACTTGGTTCACTTCGCGGCGTTTAAGAATCACATCGGGTTTTACCCAACGCCATCGGCGATTGAAGCATTCAAGGTGGAGCTGACACCCTTTGAAAGCGCGAAGGGATCCGTGAAGTTTCCCCTGGGGAAACCCATCCCCTGGGGACTGATCACCCGGATGGTGACGTATCGAGTGAGTGAGAGCTTGGCGACGGGACGGCCCGCAAAAGATTCCGCAAAATCGCCACGCCGTTAGTGTTGGCCTGCGGTGCGTTCCTGCTTGCCGGATCGGTACGACCTATGAGAATGCATTGATGAACGGGATAAGCGACGCCTACTCCCCTGGATTCAAAACGGCAGGCGGAGAGAGAGTTCTTGCGTGGATTCGCAACGATCTTGACCCAGGTTGCCCCCCCGAAGGGTGGGGAATAATCACCATAACACCGAAACCGAATCGCGGCCTATCGTCGAGCTGGCCGGGCCTTTACGCTGTTCGAGCTGCTCGTGGTCATTGCGATCATTGCAATCCTCGCCGGCATGTTGTTGCTGGCGCTTGGCCGCGCGAAGTCGCAAGCCATCAGGACCAGCTGCATCAGCAATCAGAAGCAAATCGGAATCGCCTACAAACTTTACGTCGACGATATCCGCAGTAATTACCCGGTGTACATCGCTTGGGCGGGTTTTGGAGGGAAATGCGTCGAGGTCATGCTCCCCCAATGGCAATCGCCGTGCCAAGGAATGAGATGTGTCAGAACCGGGCAATTGTTCAAGAACAGCGCGCGATTCATGAATTCCCGGATTCGATATTCATCGCTGAACGGCGAGAATCGAGGCTTTACAGTGATGGATAGTATGGTTTCCATCTTCGGCGCAAATGGAAACCGGTGAATACATCCCGCGGAAGCTGTTGCCACGGTTGAAGCAAACCCTCCAACGGGGGAAATCGGTGCTGCTACTCGGAGCGCGGCAGACCGGCAAGACGACGTTGACGCGACACTTGAACGCGGACCTGTCCTTAAACCTGCTTGCCCCGGTGGTTCGCAGGCGGTACGAGCGTGATCCTGGATTGCTGGCTGGCGAAGTCGAGGCTTTGACTGGAAATGTAAAAGGCCGCTTGCCGCTGGTGGTGCTGGACGAAGTGCAGCGCGTGCCGGAGTTGATGAATACAGTGCAGGATTTGGTGGATCGGCGTGTGGCACAATTCCTCCTCACCGGCAGTTCCGTGCGCAAGCTGCGTCGAGGGCGCGACACGAACTGGCTGCCCGGGCGTCTGATTCCCTTCCGCCTGGATCCCCTGACCTTGTCCGAGCATCAGCCTGCGTCGCTGCACCAGGCGCTGATGGATGGCGCGCTGCCGGGGTTGGTCCGCCAGTCGGAGGCGCGAGATCGGGAGCAGGAACTGCAAGCTTACGCCGGGCTTTACCTAGAGGAGGAGATAAGGGCCGAGGCACTGGTGCGAAACCTTGGGGCCTTCTCCAGGTTTCTGCAGCTGGCGGCGGGGGAAAGCGGTGGCATCTTCAGTTTTCGCGCACTTGCCCAAGAATTGGGCCTGACGCATCCCACGGTGGCGGGGTATTTCGAGGTGCTTGAGGATTGCCTGCTGGCCGAGCGAATTGAGCCGTTCACTGCGACACGCGGGAGGAAACGTCTGACCAAATCTCCGCGCTACCTTTTCTTCGATCTGGGGGTACGCCGTTGTGCGGCGGAGGAGGGGCGGGATCTACCACAGCGGCTGCTGGGCGGCCTGTTC
>SXGT01064515.1_pt1 | contig 28843 bp, 27 predicted proteins | sample 3176221 | NCBI WGS metagenome assembly SXGT01 (sample SAMN11356862, study PRJNA531348) | freshwater metagenome | isolation source: freshwater sample F1-120 | place: China: Fuxian Lake, Yuxi | collected 2017-12-25 | reverse complement strand
GGTCTCCCATACCTTATCCTCCCGTACAACGTAACATACTGACTACGTCTATGCCCTGCCCTGAATGAAGGCTTCCGCCGTTTCTACGTCCTGCCGGCTTCCAATAATCAACGGCACCCGCTGATGTAACTTCTTGGCTTCCACCTCCATGATCCTGGATGTTCCAGTCGAGGCTTTCCCCCCTGCCTGCTCGACGACGAACGCGAGTGGGTTTGCTTCATACAGCAAGCGCAGCTTCCCGTCTGGCTTGTCGGTTTCGCCTGGATAGAGATAGATCCCGCCTCCGATCAACAGACGATGGACATCGGCCACCAGACAGCCGGAATACCTGGCGCTGTATGGACGGCCGGTCGCTTTATCGCTGACCTTGAGAAAGTCGATATACTTTTTCGTTCCGACCTGCCATTTGTGGTAGTTGCCCTCATTGGCAGCATAGACTTTACCCTTCTCAGGAATTGTGATCTGTCTATGCGACAACAGATATTCGCCTATGCTAGGTTCAAGGGTGAAACCGTAGACGCCTTGTCCGACCGTGTAGACCAGCATCGTGCTCGATCCGTACAACAAATAGCCGGCGGCCACCTGTTCCGTACCCCTGCGCACCAATTCCTCATCGGTCGGCAAACCATCAGCCCGGTCATGCTTGAGCACGGAAAAAATGGCGCCGAGCGGCATGTTGTTGTCCGTATTCGAAGACCCATCGAGCGGGTCGAAGAGCAGCATATACTTGCCCTGCGGCCAATTGCCCGGCAGCGAGATCGGTTTTTCCATTTCCTCCGACGCCAAGGCACAGACATATCCGCTGTGTTGAAAGACTTTGACAAAGGCGTCATTGGCAATGACATCCAGTTTCTTGACCGTTTCTCCCTGTACGTTGGAGCCACCAGTCGTTCCCATAATATCGATGAGCCCCGCGCGCCGAAGATCTTGCGCAATGAGCTTCCCGACCAAGCCGATTTGGGTCAGAAGACTGGAAAACTCCTCCGTCGCACATTGATGCGAGGCTTGGTGCTGGACAATAAAGCGGCTTAAGGTAAGCGGAAATTCTCTCATGGCGACGGGAGGGAGTATAGCGGGTTGGAACTAGAGCCTCAACCTTAACCTTCTTATCGGTCGAACGTGCGCCTTGCCTCGGTTAACTCCTGTTCGATGAACGAGCGAATGGCGTTCATGTCCGCAGACGAATTTGCTTCGAATCGTAAGACCAGCGCCGGTTGTGTATTGGAGGCTCTGATAAGCCCCCACCCTTCGTCGAATACGGCACGGACACCGTCGATAGTGATGAGGTCTCGGAGCACCAGATTGGCAGATCCCAGACTTTGCTTCGTCTTCAGATAGTCCGCAAATCTGGTCTGAATCGACCGAACCACGTCAAACTTGACGCTGTCCGGCAAATCGACGCGAATTTCCGGAGTCACCACCGTCTTCGGCAAGTCGGAAACCAATGCCGAGAGCGGCTGCGTCTCTTTCGCTAAAATCTCGATCAATCGGCAGGACGCATAGACGGCATCGTCATACCCGAAGTATCGATCGGCAAAAAACATATGGCCGGACATTTCACCGGCAAGTACGGCGGACTCTTCCTTCATCTTCGCCTTGATCAACGAATGACCGGTTTTCCACATGATCGGGCGTCCGCCCTTGGCGGCAATATCGTCATAGAGACTCTGCGAGGCTTTTACTTCTGAAATGATCGCGCCGCCTGGCTTCACCGCCAGAATATCCCGCGCATAGACCACCAGCAGGCGGTCCCCCCAGAGCACATCACCCCGTTCGTCCACCGAGCCGATTCGATCCGCGTCGCCGTCGTACCCGATGCCCACATCCGCCTTCTGATCCTTCACCGCCTGCATGAGATCGGCAAGATTGTCGAGGACCGTCGGATCCGGATGATGGTTCGGAAAGCGTCCGTCCAGATCGCAATACAACCCCGTCACCTTGCAGCCCAGCAGCTCCAGCGCTTGCTGAGCCACGAGCGATGCCGCGCCGTTTCCGCAATCGATCACGACATGCAGCCGATCGGCATTCACTCCTGCAAAACTCTTCTTGATGTAGGCGAGGTAATCCGGAATGATCGCATACTCGGACAGACGCCCGGCCCCCGACACAAACACACCTTTCTCCATCACCCGGCGAAGTTCCTGAATGGCTTCGCCGTGAATCGCTTCTTTACCGACACAGATCTTAAATCCATTGTACTCGGCAGCATTGTGACTGCCGGTGATCATGATGCCGCCGCCAACCGGCAAGGTGAACAACGAAAAATATACCAGCGGCGAAGAACAGACCCCGATGTCGATCACATCGAGTCCGCCGTCGAGCAGCCCTTTCAGCAGCGCCTGGTGCAGACTCGGAGAACTGAGCCGGCCGTCACGGCCAAGACTGATCGTCTTGATACCATGCCCAGCAACATATGTCGCGTAGGCCAGCCCCAGCCGTTCAGCTAGCTCTACCGTCAGCTCACTGCCGACGATCCCACGCAGGTCGTATTCTCGAAATAGTGCCATGAGCCTCGTTATTCGTGAATCGTTAGACGTTATAGGTTTCGATGATTGCGCTCACCTTTCACGTTTAACGCTTCACGATTAACGTCCCTTCCGTAGTCGTCTTTGAATCTGACGATATCGTCCTCGCCCAGATATGGCCCATTCTGCACCTCGATAATGTGCAGCGTATCGTAACCGGGATTTTCCAACCGATGCGCCGTTTCGACCGGAATAGCCGTACTCTGGCCGATCTGCAAATCAAAGACCTCTTCGCCTCTGGTCACCAGCGCGGTGCCGGCAATGACCACCCAATGCTCGCTACGTTGGTGATGCAATTGAAGCGAGAGCCGGCCGCCCGGATTGACGGTCACTCGTTTGACCTTGAATCCAGGCCCTTCTTCCAGCACGGTATAGGATCCCCAGGGCCGATAAACCGTCAGATGTTCCAGATGCTCGGGCGCCTGTTGCTGTTTGAGAATATCGACGACTTTTTTCACGTCCTGCGCGCGTGATTTAGGACAGACCAGGGTGGCATCCGGAGTGTCCACCACCACCATGTCACGCAAACCAATCGTGGCCACCACCCGCCGGTCGGCATAGACGATCGAGTCGGCGCTCTCGATATCGACCACCCGCCCAGTCATCACGTTGCCGGCCTTGCTCTTCGCCGCCACTTCGTCCAAGCTCCCCCAACTCCCCACATCCGACCATTTGAACGATACCGGCACCACAGCCGACTTCGATGATTGTTCCATCACGCCATTGTCAATCGAGACTGACGGGACAGCGCGATAGGCGTCATCGATGGCCTGCCTGGTTGCGCCGGTTGATTTAAGTGTCGCGATCCGATCCATTGTCTTGGCGACCGCAGGCTGGTACCGGCGGATCTCTTCCAGAATCGTCGCGGCGCGCCAGACGAACATGCCGCTGTTCCAAAAATAGTTGCCTGCTTTGAGATACTGCGCCGCCTTGGCGGCATCAGGCTTTTCCACAAATTTCTGGACTCGGTAACCGCACAACCTACCTTGTTTGCCGAGCACCACTTTGCTGTTCGGTTTGATATAGCCATAACCTGTTTCCGGCCTGATCGGCTCGATTCCGAACATTACCAGATATCCATCGGCTGCCAATTGCGACGCGAGCGTGACCGCGGCTTCAAAATCTCGTTGTCCGGTCACCACATGGTCAGCCGGCACAACCAGCATGAGGGCGTCCGGATCACGCGCAAGGATGTCGATCGCCGCCAGCGCGATGGCAGGCGCCGTGTTTCGGCCTTCCGGCTCCAAGACAAAATTGTCCTTAAGCTCATCCTTCCAATCAGCCAATTGTCCTTTGATCAACTCTGCTTGCGCCGCATTGGTCGAAATCAAGACATGGGACGGCTTCGCGCAACCTGAAACCCGCTGCATGGTCTGCTGGATCAACGTCTGCTCACCACTGATCCGCAGGAGCTGCTTCGGAAACAGGTGCCGGCTCAACGGCCAAAACCTCGTCCCGCTCCCTCCCGCCATAATGACCGGAAACAGCTGAGAGTTCAGATCGTTATTCGTAGCACGTGAATCGTGAATCGCCATACATGCACTCCATCTGCTCCTGTAACGTTGGACGATTAACGTCGTCGACGCTGCCGCGCCTCTAAAATCATCTCCGCCAATTCCCGCACCGCTCCCTCTCCGCCATTCTTGTGGCACACATAATCCACTGCATCGCACACCACCGGCATGCCATCGGCGGGAGCCGCGGAAAAGCCGACCGCGCACAGCGATTCAAGATCGTTCACGTCATCGCCGATATAGGCCACTTGCTGTAGCGTCAGGCCATGCCGTGCCGCCATATCGCGAATCAACGACAACTTGTCCATCACCCCTTGATGCACTTCGGGAATCGCCAGCTTTTCACCACGCCGCGCCACCAATCTGGTACGCTCCTGCGTCACGATCGCCGTAACAAGCCCGGCTCTTTGTAACAGCTTGATGCCCATTCCGTCGCGGGTATTGAATTTCTTCCACTCATCCCCCGATTCAGAATAATACATACCGGCATCGGTCAGTACGCCGTCCACATCGGTCGCGAATAGGCGGATCTGTCGAAGAATCTCTCGGGAGGGAGCCCTGCTTCCAGAATTTCGCTTGGCAGTTTTGTGCATCTTCACAATGAGAAGTTAGCTAACAATACAACAGCAGGCGCTATCATACCTGGCAGGTGATGTTTTGCAAACTAAAAACCACAACCTGGAGGCCTGGGACTGACACCCTTCCCCGCGCCCACCTGCCCAGCGGACTCATGCGGCAAGTTCCACCAGCCAGTCCGCCCATTTTACGATAGACACCGAGCGACGATATTCTTCCTGCCGCAGTTCGCGCATCAGCTGAGTAGGTTTCGCTTCTGGGAACAGTCCGGCAAACTTGATGAGGGAAGATGCTGAGCGATTATCGGCGTGTTTGCATTCGATCAGATGACTAGGCCTGTCGTCTTCGCACAGCACAAAATCAACCTCTGCGCCCTCTTTCGTTCTCAAGTGATGAAGGCTGGCCCGCTTGCCCAGAACATCCTGCTCGAAGTGGACGTGCTTGAGCAGCATAGTGGCACAGGCGTTTTCCCACTTGACGCCATCATCGCCGTGCACATAGGCGGTATCGAAGAAATACGCCTTCGGTTCTTTCAGGGTCGCCCATGCGACATTGCGATAAAATGGCCACACGAGAAAGATAATGTACAGCGCTTCCAGGATGTCGAGGTATTTCGCCACGGTATTCGATGCGACTTGAAGATCCCGAGCGAGGGAGGCGATGGACAGCGGCGACCCCACTCGTTCCCGCAGCAACACCACCAGCAGGCGCATAGCTCTAACTTCCTGGACGTGGGAAAATTCCAGCACATCCTCGCGTACCAGGTCGATAAAACATTGTTGCCACCACCGCTCGGCTTGAACTTCCTCCTCAGCCAGGAATGGCTCAGGCAAACCGCCACGCTCAACCAGACGATCAAGTGCATCGTCGGGTTTGGCATCGGTCAGTTCAACCCACTCGCGCACCGAAAAAGGATGGAGCAGCGCCTGAAAATACCGATCGGCTAAGGACTCGCCTGACTGCCGAAATGTCTCCATGCGCGCGCTACCCATAACCAAAATAGCCGGCCCCTCACTGTGCCCATCGAATACGCCTTTTAGATAGCTTTTTCAATTCGACATCTTGTGAATTTCATCGAGGACAAGCCGATCCGCGCGCAAACTCCAACCTTGCCCGATAAGTATGCGACAGTCGTTGGTCACATCCCAATTCAAATACTGCGGGCGCTGATAGCTCGCCATCAACTCCTTAGCCAAAGTAGTTTTTTCAAACCTGGCGCGGCCCAGTTAGCAGCACCATCTTCTTGCTTAGATCGGAAAGGGTACTGGTGGAGAGGTAACGCTTTATAATGACTATTGCTTCATGTAATGAATAATGGCCAAGACTATTACGTTTTATAGTGAAATATGGTCTGGTAGGTTTGCACCCTTGCCTACCGGAGGCCCAGCGCAGGCAGTTGCTGTCCCCGGCTGAACCTCATGCCGCAGGTCTTCCGGCGACAGTACGAACGGTCGTGGGGATAAACCCAAGTCTCGCGCCGCCTCGGCGTGATCAAACACCACGTCGCGGTTCATGCGTGTCGCCATCTCCGCTGTCCAATGCTGGTACCGTGGCACCACACGCAACAGAACCACCGCCACCCGGAACATCCACAGCGGTATGGTCACCAATCGTGGCTGTTTGCCGAGCGCGGAAAACACGCGACAGACTATTTCACGATAAGGCAACGTTTCCCCTCCTGAGAAGTTATACGTCCGGTTGGCCGCAGTAGGCACAGTCAGTGCCATCACACATGCCGCCGCAACATCCTCTGCATGGATAGGCTGGCGCAGTCCCATTGCCCTACCCAATAGCGGGAAGAAGTCAAACCTGTGAACAAAACGAGCGACTTCCGAGATATTCTTATCCAGCCCACAGCCATAGATCAACGTGGGACGCAGAATCACCCACTCGATGCCGCGACTCTCTGCCCAGGCACGCAGCGCCTGCTCCCCCTCAACCAGACGGCGGGCGAGATCCCGCTCACCTTGGTCCGACGAATCACTCTTGACCACAATGCTGGCGGACGAAAGCGCCACCACACGGCAAGCGCCGGAAGCCTCGATCATCGAGAAATACTGAGGCAATATCCAGATGGGCATCAGGGAGAGCCAGGTCCTGATTCTGAACCTGTCGTGAGCGTCGGCCGACGGTAAAGGAAGCGCTACCCACGTCACTCCTGCTTCGGTCGTGCGATGCTCCGTATGCCTTGAAAAGGCATATACACGGCGGTCATCACGTATCAGAATGGGCATCGCACGGGCACCGACCAGACTGCTTGCGCCTAATACACCGGTGTTGAGCATTTAGCCACGTCTTCCCCAGAGATGGCCGAATGCGAGAGTTCCTGCATGCCACATAGCGACACAACTGAATTGCAGCCAGACACCGAGGCAGACCAGATAGAAGAGAACACCGGGATACTGCTGACGAAAATACTTGCCATAGAATCGTATCATCCCCCGGTGTTTATGCCATGCGACAAAGATCGGACGAGAACGGCTGCACCGCCCTTTGTCATGCACAATCCTGGCCTCAGGCACAAACATGATGTTCAGCCCTTTGCCACGAACGGCCATGCACAAATCCAAATCTTCACAGTGCAAGAAATACCGTTCGTCCCAACGCCCGATCTCATTGAACAGCGCCCGTCGCATCAGTACACAGGCGCCGGAAATTGCCTCTACCTCAATCGGGCCAGCAGGAAGCGGCTGGTTGTGCAGCAGGAAATCACTGCACAGCTTCGGCCAGCGCCAGGAAAAATACGACAAACCAGATACCCGCACAAAGGCTCGCCAGGGCGTTGGCACAACCCTTCGCCCCCCCGCTTGTTCGGTACCATCAGGATTGAGGAGCAAACCACCCACCATTCCCACATTGGGGTAATCATCAAGCACCCGCACCAAGCGATTCACGGAATCCGGCGCCAGCACACAGTCGGGGTTTAGAAAAAACAAATATTTGCCGGTGGAGACTTCAGCTCCGATGTTACAGGCCGCCGCAAACCCCAGATTCTCTCGATTACGAATGATCGTCAACCTCTGGTCATCTGCAAACTCAGCTTCAAGTTTCGCTACACTGCCATCAGTTGAGGCATTATCGACCACGATCAGTGCATCCACCTGGTCTAACGCGGACGACACGCAATTGCGAAGACAATTGTTCACATTGTAATTCACGATGATCACCGATACCGTATCAGACACAGAACGTAGCTCCAAATCGTTTGAGCAAGGCAGTGAGGCAGACACACTGATGTCCAGAACAGAGGTGGCTCCAGTTGGTTGGACAGCCTTAGTCATTTCTTAAGTGGTGCCTGGCAAGTTGCTGACTACGCAGCGGTCTGCCGTATTGTCAGATGGTCAGAGTACACCTGATCAGGCGTCTGGCTGTCAAGCGCCTGATGCGATCGGGTCTGGTTGTAGAATATCGGATAGCGCTCCACACCCTGGTAGGCCGCACTGACGGTGCCATAGGCGTGCAGATACACCTCCTTGTATTTGATGCTTTTCCAGAGACGTTCCACGAACACGTTGTCTCGCCAGCAACCTTTTCCGTCCATGCTGATCTGGATGCCGTGCTGGATCAGCAGGCCCGTGAATTCTTGGCTAGTAAATTGGCACCCTTTGTCGGCATTGAAGCTCCGGCGGGCCATAGCGGCCTGCGGCGTCCTGCACCGCCTCCAAACAGAAATCGGTGATCAGCGTGTTAGACAGCCGCCATGCCAATACCCGGCGACTCGCCCAGTCGAGCACTGCGAAGAGATACACAAAGCCTCGGCACATCGGAAGATAGGTAATATCCGCCGCCCAGACCTGATTGGGCCTCGCGATCGTGAGATCCCGCAAGAGATAGGGATAGATCTAATGGCCGGGCTGTCGGCGGCTGAGAGACGGCTTCCGATACAGAGCCTCAAGCCCCATCTTGCGCATCAGCGTGGCCACCTGGCGCCGTCCAATGACGTGGCCTTCCTGCCGCAAGAGATCGCGTAGCATGTGCGCCTCGGCAAAGGGATACTGCAGATGCCGCTCGTCGATCCGCCGCATCAACGCCAGTGTTGTCTCGGAGACCGGCGTCGGCTGGTAAAAGGCGGTCGAGCGGGCCAGCTTCAGGAGTTGGCATTGCCGCACGACCGGCAAGGGATGAGCTCGATCAATCATCGCGTTGCGCTCCGTACGCCGGCCTTGCTGAGCACCCCTTCTACACAATCATTCTTCAGCGCCAGTTGCCCAATCTTCGCGTGCAGCGTTTTGAGGTCCGGCGTCTCTGACGGAGTCTTTGTCCCGCCAAATACGCCCACGGCCTGCGCCAGCAATGGCTGCTTCCATTCGGTGATCTGCGTAGGATGGACTTGAAACTGCTCCGCTAAGTCGGCCAGTGTCTTGTCGCCTTTGACGGCCGCCAAGGCCACGTGGGCCTTACACGTCGCGCCGTGATTCCGTCTCGTTCTCTTCATGGCCTTGCTCCTCTGGTGCGCCACCATCTGGTGGCTTCAGTGAAGCCAGGCTACCACTGATCACACTGTCCGAATTTCCGGAGCCCCCTCTCTGTCCGACTGGCCCCCTGCAGCGGCCAACACGATCCGGCATCGAAGCACCACTTGTTGTAGTGGTTCCATGCGCCACCAGCCACTGTTGAATCTGGGATCGGTCGCTGGGGATCAACGTCAGGGGCGGCCGCGTGCACGGCATGACGCAGGCTCCTGAATCCCTACCATATATCCAACTATTTGCAGGACACTACACTAGGAGCTTAAAAGAACTCTACCATGTCATAAGGATCTTTGTAGCAAGCTACGGCTCCCTCAATACTTTCATGCTCGCGACATCTATCCCAAGCCGCGTGTATAAAGGACATTCCGCAATTAGTGGCCGCGAGGAAATCGTCCATTGTGTCACCAATGTATACACAGTCCGACGCCTTGACTCCATGATCTGATGCAAGCAGCATAATCAGATTGGCCTTTTCACACGGAGCAGGCAAATCATCTATGCAATAGACCTCAGCGAAATACTCAGAAAAGCCAAGGCAATCGAGAATTTTAACCGTCGGGCCTCTTCGCTTGTTCGTGACAAGAAATAAATGGTTGTTTCTTGCAAGTTGCGGCAATATTTTGTCAACATTGTGGAAAAATTTAACCGCAACACAAAATTCAGCATCGTACAACTCTATGAATTTTTTCTTAATGGCGGCCGAACTTTCCACCAATGAAATTTTGTCTCTTACAATATCAATGGTTTGATCAAGAGTTTTTCCGTTGATCGAACACTGACGCAAGGTGATAGCGTCAACTTTGCAGGTGGCTGCAAGCGCATCCCAAACAGAGTCCATGCTATCTATTAGCGTCCCATCAAGATCAAAAATTAGATTTATCATATCGACCTGCCCCCACTGACCAGCCGGGAGTTTTTATATCACCTACTATGTTAGTTCTCAGTTCGCAAGCTGGAGGGTTTCGGGTGCGGGTGGTTGGCCCCCGAGACTGCTGTGCGGACGGACCGTGTTGTCGTGGATCCGCCAACGTTCCGTTATGATCTGCGCTCCCTTGAGCGTGTAGAACAGCTCGCCGTTCAGAAACGGCTCCCGCATCTTGCCATTTAAGGATTCGCAGTAGCCATTCTCCCACGGCGACCCTGGTTCGATATAGAGGGGCGCGACATTGAGCTGCGTCGGCCAGTGTCTGAGCTCGCGCGCGATGAACTCCGGTCCGTTATCTGAACGGATATGCGTCGGGATCCCACGACTCAGGAACAGATCCGCCAGGATCAAGGGCACATCCTGCGAGCGAATCCGTCTGGCCACCACTGAGGTTAGACATTCGCGCGTGTATTCATCAAGAATATTGAGAATCCGAAACGGCCGGCCATCCGTCCGATCTGCTACAAAATCATACGACCACACATGGTTGAGCCGCTCAGGCCGTTTGCGCACGCAGGAACTATTGGCTAGCCACAGGCGCCCTCGTTTCGGTTGCTTCTGCGGCACGTGGAGACCTTCTTGCCGCCAAATCGTATACGCGCGATCCTTGCCCACATCCCAGCCCTCGCGTCGCAACAGATCTGTCACCGCCCTGTAGCCGTACCGCCCGTACTCCTTGGCCAGCGCGATGATCCGCGTACGCACCCGCCCCTGACTCGGATCCAGCCGTGGCTGGTACCGATAGGAGCACCGGAACTGGCCGATCGCCCGACACTCGGACACCTGGAGCACCGTGACGGCATGCTCTACCGCTTCGCGCCGGCGGGCCGGGCTTAGAAGTTTCCCGAGGCGACTTCCTTCAGAATTGACAGATCAAGGGCCTGATTGGCGACGATCCGCTTGCGCCGCAGATTCTCCTGCTCAAAGACGTTCAGGCGCTTCGCTTGATCGACACGCAACCCGCCGGATGCTTTCTTCCCGCGGTAATACGTCTGCTCGGTGATCCAGAACATCCGGCAGGCGTCGAGCACCGCCTGGCCTTTGCCAGCTTCAAGCGCGACCGTCCGCAGATGTTGAAGGATTGCTTCGGGTGTGTATCGTTTCCTCGGCATGGGAAGACCTCCCTGGTTGCGGTTCAGTCTCACATTCAGCCTGGACAAAATTTCCCCGGGCAGGTCAACCACCCCTCGGTGGATTTGGTGAAGGCAGGCTACCACTTAGCACACTGTCCGAATTTCCGGAGCCCCCTCTCGTATCAACCTATCAGAATTTCAGGCACCACCTCTATTAGTAGACAATCAGAACCCGTTCAAAAAAAGTTGTGGGGGAAATAATTTAAATTATTCTAGCTGGGCATAAAAAGATACTCCACTGTCTACGTCCCCATCAAATTTAATTTCGCCGTGATTCATAACAATTACTCTAGTGCAAAACTCCTTAATGTAAGCGAGCTCATGCGTAACTAGCACTAAAATGCGAGAATTAGCTATCATGTCATTTAACTTGAAAGAAACCTTCTTAATGAAATGCTTATCGCCTCCAGCCATAAATTCATCTAACAACAGAATGTCGAAATCTAGAAATGCTAATACAGAAAAACCTAGACGAAGATTCATGCCAGTAGAATAGTATTTGACGGGTGTCTCCAGAAAGTTTTCAAGCTCTGAAAATGTAACAATAAGATTAAGCAGATTCTTGCTGTATTGGTTGTATATTTTTAAAAGCAACTCAATGTTTTCCAGGCCAGTTAGCTCAGGGTGCAGACACGAACCCACTTCGATCAATGAGAGAACGCGACCCTGAACAGTAAACTCTGATGCATCAGGATGATAAATTCCATTAATACACTTAAGCAACGTGCTCTTTCCTGCACCGTTGTGTCCAAGAATTCCGACACGCTCCCCAGAATGAATTTCTAAATTGTGAATATTAAGAACAGTGAAAGCTGAGTCCGATTCGGACTTTTTGCCATGATAAAGAAATGTAAGGCAATCTTTCATATGTCGTCTTGCCATAACATTTTTCAGAAATTTTAGTTTTAAATCTTTGAATTTAATATTCACAGATAAATAGGTATACGGTTCTTGTTTCTAGCAAAGACGTAAATTCCGATCAAGAGATTGGCTGTCCCGATAACAAATAAATACAATATGCCATCCGCACTATAAATGTTATGCAACATGGCATTTATAAATGCATTTATATAATCAGCGAGAGGATTTAACTTTACAATGGTTTTCAGCAATCCTTCGTCAATGTCTTTGATTTTATAAGCAATGGGCGTAAAAAAGAATACTGTCTGCATTATTACTGAAATAATCCATTGAAAGTCTCTATAAAACACACTAATAACTGATACGTATAGAGCAGTGCCGGCAGCAAAGATAGTTAATGAGAGTAGAATTAAAAGAGAGAATAGTAGCCCCGTCACTTCAAGGACTCCAAAAGCATTTAGTAAAACGCATATCGTGTACAGAAGCAGGTCTGATGCGGAGGATAGTACAACCGCCAACGGAAGGACAAAAAGCGGAAAAGGAAGCTTTTTGATGAGATTTTCGAATTGTATATATATGCTTGATGAATTGAATATTATTTGATTGAAGTACATCCAGCAAATCATTCCGACGCTTACGTACAAAAATTGATCTTGAAACTGCAAGTGCAAAATTGAAGCAAAGACAACCGTTGTAGTTAATGTAAGCATTAGAGGGCTTACCAGGCTCCACAGTATCCCGAAGACTGACCTGCGATATTTCAAAATCAGCAGAATTTTCGCAAACAGACATATCGTATTTACTAAATGTGGCATGCTGCAATTGAACCGTTTTAAATTTTGCATATTTATGAAAAGCTATAGGCTTTATAAATCATGATTGATTTTACTCGCACCCCCTATAGTTTCCGCACATACATATATATATGCGACATATGATATGTAACTATTTTGAGGAATTCATCCGATACTACTCTCCGCCACGTTGCAATTAATAAAGCAGCACTGTGCCCAAGCCGTCTACCGGAAATACTTTTTACGAATTTATAAGTCCATAGATCCCCGAAATATGTGCCTAGCGCATGGTAATCGTACGATTCCTGATAAAGAAGCTTCCTTCTGTAAATTTCCCATAGAATAAATTTATCAAAATGACTGATCCTGAGCTTACGAGTTATATTTATATTGTACTTGCGCAGTGCTGCATAAAAAGAATGTACATATATTTCATTAAGATCGTTATAAGTCTGAGGCGTATTTTTCGTAACCATTTCTGTGCGCGCATCAGCATCAGCATTAGCTTTGACTACAAATCTAGCAGCTATAATTAAATACTTGTTAATAACAACACAGTACTTGTGATTTTCCATGGACTCCAGTGCGTAATACAGCTGGCTTACTTGCGTTGCAGACGCATCGACCTTACCGTAATCCATTGTATCCACACAGACAATAAGTGAACTTATAAAAGTGAGCTTAACATTGAACTTTTCAATAAAGTCATTACATTTATAATGGTTAAATTGATTGTACGTAATTTGCATTGGAGGTATATGGCGATCATAATCTTTGCCATATGCGTTTAAATACACAACCGCGGGAGGCGCTTCTAAATATTTTTTCAACACTGGCATGACAACAGAAAAATATGAGGGGTGCACTGCATCATCATCACCTAATGCATGCACGAATCTACATGAATCAACGACCGAATAGCATTGTGCGACATTACGCTCAACGCCAATATTTATTCCATTATGGATATAGTTCAAATTTGGCAAGATATTTCTGTATTCAGCTACTATTTTCTCAAGATCTAAATTGACATTATTATCATATATATAAATAGTTACGTCATTTTGAATTCCACCATTAAAATAATTATTGCGTGCAACTACGAGTGAGTTTAAGCACTTAACAAGGAACTCATTTCTATTAAATGTCGGTATCGCTATTTTTAGAAGCATAAGAGATAGGGACTAGAATTTTGGCATAGCTCGAACATTCACATCTGCTGTGTCTACACCTTCAGGCTGGCATGAATGTACCTGGTGGGTCTATTTATCTATTACTTTAACTGAGTGTTGAGAGGCTAGCTATCGTCGCAATTATCCATAACAGATGAGCGCCTATTAATTTTGCCTTCATACATCAATATTCAATGAGAACCAAAGAAGTACTCAGATGCAATGTGCGAGAACAATGTAAATAAATTTCAGCAGGTTGTGTCGATCATTTGCCCGTCGCTGCCGCACAGTTACGTCGATTGATTAGCACATTTTCCCATGTGCATATTTTGAAATCGTGCTTGCGCTTTGAGGCATGGAAGAATTTCTCAGCATACGCCACTACAGCTTTATCATGACGCCTTTCACTCGTACTTACAATGACTACGTTCCTGTTAATTTCAGAACAATCTGATTTAAATCTATCATTTAATTCACCGTAAGTTAACACGCGTAACTTACCAATGAGAGCGCCATGCCTCGCTGGCGCCCTATCAACTATAGCGCTAACTACGAAGCCTTTCTGCTCAAGCATTAATTTCAGGATGTAGGAAAGCAACATGGAACCAATTAAAACTATATATGAATCTTTAAAAATCTTTGCATTAAGACGCGAGTCGAGCAACTCTGTGTAAACATGTTCCTCCAGTCCATTTTTAAAATCACATTTTATTTTTTTACCGAATAGTAATTTATTCATCAATGTAATCAATGGACTATTACACCCAGCATACTTAGCAAGAACGGATTTAATTGAAGAAAAATCATTGCTAAACACTGCTTCCTGAACGCTGTATTTAGCTTCTATGCGCCGCATGCACGCCCGCGTATTAGATGAAAAGTATGGGTCTTCCGCTATCTGTTTGGCCGCATAAATCATGGGGTCCGACTGGTTAACATTTCGCGACTGCTGTTTTACATGTTGCCTGTACGAAAACATCGGTTCAGAAAAGAGATATAGGTCAGATTTTTCATTCAGTGCGATCTGTGTTACCAGATCGCCAGATGGTTGAAAGTGTGCTTCCTCAACATAAATTAGTGTCTGACTAACACCCCTTTTCTTGCTGTTGAGTGCACTAGGTGGTAAATATGAACGGAGCACCGAGTTTTTACGTTTATAATAATCAAAATATAATTTTCTATTTATGCAATGCGTTGTAGTTGGAAGCCAAAGTTTTTTCTTCGCATACAACTCTGCATACTGACGTCGTCTAATTAATAAATCTTTGTTAAGTACGTCCCTACTATACAGCCTGCCTGACAGTTCATTGCTCTCCTCATCAATCAAGGAAACATTTGAAGCTATCAACCCAATATTTTTGTGCTTTCCTAATATTTCAAAACAAGCTTCGACATAATTACATTTCATAATATCGTCATCATGGGTAACTACAACGTACGGATTTTGCGCGCACATCAGTGCCATATGGTATGAATTCTCAGGACAGGAAATGCTCTGGAGCCTAAGCACTTTTACGTTTTTAACATCACGCGTCATGTCATAAACAATTTGATGGGAGTTGTCCGTTGAATGATTATCGATGATTATGATTTCACACGCTTCCGGGGTATGACGCAATACAGCGCCAAGCGATTGTTTGATGTAACCCTCTCTATTATAAAGAAGCAACGCGACGGTGATCACAAAACCCCATTACGAACATGTTTTTTCCCTAAAAATTCCAAGAACATACTTGGCATAGCCAGTGATGTCATAAGTCTTGCTATTTCCCTAGGTATTATTTGTCGTTGCATATACCATGGTCTCCATGGCATAGCCGGTATAGTTTCTTATGTAACAATTGTATTGTGGCGAGATTTCCTTAATGCACAATATACAATCCCAAAGATGGGACACGACATGGTAGGTTGATACTGCAATGTCTGGCTTATGACTATTTATTATACTTCTCGCCCCTTTTAGTATATTTAAATCCTCGCCCTCGGCATCTGTGCAAATTAATGTTGGGCTAAAATTGCCCTTTAAGCTGTCCAAACTTATTACTTCAATTAATTCCTTGCCATTGACTTCCAGCTTAGATCCAAAGCTAGTAGCACTGTCTCTTCTTCCCAAATTATAGCTAGCAGACATAAAACTTCCAAGACCACTATAATTTGAAACCGCTTTATTTAGCAGACGAATGTTTTTGTCTAATTTATTTTCCGTAACGTATGGATAAATCCCATAATAGCCGTTTTTCCCAAAGAAAATATTCGTGTCCGGCTCAATGCATAATAACTCTTCAAGTCTATTTCCACAGTTACCCAAGATGTTTTTGATATCATAAATTCCTGAACCGCATGAGATTATTCGGTAAGAGTCTTTTTTTAATGGAACATCCCTCGGGAAATATTGCTCAACTTCCGAATTAAATGGTATTTTTAACGGTGTCTTCGTAGCGTGCAGCTTAACAATGTCTCTATATATATTCCTGCTAATATCATCTGCAAGATATGCATGCGCTAAATGTATTTTCTCTATCTTTTCACAAAGAGAATACTTTTTATAATCAAATGGGTTGTGTATTGCATAGATGTCAAAGAGAAGTATTATTTTATGAAATCCCAAAAGCTCAAAACTTTTCCTTGCATCATTTTGATCTTTCTCATCATTCAGCGTAATAATTATTAAATTATCCGTGTCAATCTGCTCGAAATTCTTATAATACTCAAACGATACAGATTTTATGCCGTTCACGTAGCATGGAGTTTTAAATTTTTTATCTATAATTAATTTTGGCGTTATACTATTTCTAATAATGAGGATCTCCAGTGCCCAATGGAACGCGCTACCAGCACCGACGATGACAATACCATGACCACTTAAATATTCCGGAGTATAAGTATCTTGGGAGAATTCAGAGTCAATTAACAGCTTTTCGAGTACATTATCCTTAGTTAATTTAGAAGACATCGTTGTAAAATTTCTGAATGGAATTTTCTAAATTAAAATTTGAATAGTCTTGTGCGTTAAGGAACTTGCCGTTGACATCGCGTCCAAGAAATATACCTAATAAAATGCCATTCATAGCCGTCTCCGCATTGTGGGAACCTGCAAAATTTGACATTCCTGTTTTTAGATACCCTGGGTCAACACCACAAACTGATACGTTTGTATGCTCAACTGTTTTTGCAAGCTCAATAGTTAGTTTATCAAGGCAACATTTACTGGCTGTATAATGCAATGAGGTCAAGCCGTCTTGAGAGTTGGTCGTTATATTTACAATGCGTCCATATTTATTTTTTGCCATTTTTTCAATAATTGCGATACTAAGTACAGCTGGTGCTAAGAAATTTGTCTTGTACGTATTAATGTAGGTGTCGATGCATGCCCCGCCTCTGTCCAGAGTTGCCGATGGAGAAGTAGCCGCATTATTTATAAGGATGTCTATTGCTATATTTTTTTCCTCTAAGCTGTTGAGAACAGCCAACACTTCTTCATTTGACTCAAAATTAGCGTTAACTGGAACAACTTGTACGTCGTTTCTTTCGCATAAAACCATTATGTTCTTAAGATTTTCAACAGATCGTGCGTGAAGCACTAGATTCGTTTTTTTTTCAGCTAGGCTCTTAGCCACTTCATAGCCAAGCCCACGCGATGCACCACTTATAAATACCCATTTACCTTTCAGGCTATCTATATTAATAATTTTATTCTGCTTTATATTATTGTTTAATTTATATATTTTGTTGATAGAAAATTCACTTTTCTCAATTCCAAGTTTATATATTGAACCCACACCAATATTATCAAGTTGGCGGTATGCGTCTTCATGATTTCTTATTGCTATATAAATATCTATAATCTCGTTATTTAATTTGTTATTTTTTAATATGTCCAGCGACTCAATTGTCTTCCCTCTGAATGGTTTTCCAATTTTATCTAACGAATTATCAAATAGATGGTCAGGCTCTCTGCCCAAATAGCATATTAATTGCTCGTAGCATTTGTTTAGTCGCTGTCCAACTCCTAAAATTCCTATTTTTCTCATGATCTAGAAGAACGGAGGCTGCCGATGTTGTAACTTCCAATTGCCTAATATTTACGTACGATTATTTTTCATCTTCATGGTTTTTATGTGGGCTTACATAAAGTGTCATCTCCGCAGCGCTCAGTTTATTATGCCGCACTCGAGGTGCAACAACAGTTTAATTTTAGCATTTAATATGCTGGATCGATGCCATTATCTTGAGTATCTGTAATGATATCTAAAGTTGATAAAAATCAGTCCTCTACTATCATCAATGGATATGCTTAATTAGAGCAAAACGCTGGCGGGTGTGGGCCTGGACTACTAGGATAACAGGCTAATCAACGAAACCCCTAATGTAAGCCCAGGCAAACAACTTACTAAAGAGAGGCACGCGTGAGAAATATTTTTACTTGTTCTTGATAATTTTCGCTATTAGCCTTTCTGGAAACTCTGGTGGTTGAAATCTTGCGAGAACTGAGCCATCCCTATCAATTAGATATTTTGTAAAATTCCACTTTATATCAGTATCATTTATTTGCATTGGATTCGATGATGTTAAGAATTTATATAGTTCTGATCTATTGGGACCGTTTACATCAACCTTCGAAAATAAGTCAAAGCCAATAACGAATTTTGACTGACAAAAGTGTGCGATAGAAGCATCGTCGCCTGGCTCCTGCTCGCCAAACTGATTACAAGGGAAGGCTAATATTTCAAAGCCAAACTCTTTATTTTGCTGGTAAAATCTTTGGAATAATTCATATTGCCAAGTGTGCCCACAGAAGCTAGCCACATTAATTATTAGCAGTACTTTATTAGAGTAAGAATTAAAATTAACAATTGTTCCATCAATTTTTGTCAGTGCAATATTAGGAAGCATGGTGTTATTTTTTTAAATGTTCAGCGCTATGTGGGACTGCTGACTTGAATGCCAGCTTGAACCGTGAATTGACCATTAGAACAATGCTGACAGGCTTCTAGCGGATGAGTTCTAAACGTCATATCTTTAACGTTTTTTATTAAGTCCGTGGCATCGAGATTTTCATCTAGCAAGTTGACCTGATCACTTTTAGCTTTAGGATATAGTGATAGCCTAGATGCCATCCCTGAAGTAAGGCAGCGGTATAAAACACCACCAATAATATGATTGGTGGTTCCCGGCTGCTGGATACAGTGCATAAAGTGGGAGTGAAGGTGAGCATCAGTACGGTGATAATTTTTTATCTGACCCAGGCTACCCCAATAAGCGTACTTTTGATGATACGTTAAAATGCCTCTGTCAGAACATGCTGAGAAAAGTTGCTCCATTTTCCTAGATGCTATTCCGTAGTCTGACACCTCTACGCACATGCCGGCACGCTTGACCGCATCTAGCGTTGCATTACCTGGAACAACAGTTCCGTTCGTTGCTATATCAATAAATAGTAAATTTTTTATTGTGGCTAGTTTCTCCAGAATACGAGTAAGGCTTCTGTGAAGAAAGGGTTCGCCACCCATGATGCACGCCCTGTAGACGAAATCGAAACTATCGCAATAATTTTTAACGGATTGATAGATAGAGTCAACGGTGAATGTGGCAGGATTCTGATTTTGCGGCACAAACGCTGAGCAGTGTTCACAGGTGAGGTTGCAGTTCTCATTTATTAGTACGGTTACAGATGGAGAAATATTATGGTTGGTGGTCCTTGATGCCCGATGAAATAATTGCAGTTTATTTTTTTGAAAGGCGTCGTGGTTAAGCGACCTAGTGGTAAAAAGATCAAGATAGCAAGCAATAATATCCGGCATGATCCACACGGAATCTTGCCAACCCTCGCCTTCTATTTTAGTTTTCAATGAAACCAGACTTGAGGAATCCATTGTTGTAATCAGGATTTTTGATTTAGGGTATTCCTTGAAACCTCTAGCTAATGGAAGCACCTCAAGACCAAGAATGCGATCAACTTGATCACGCGCATACAAATTCGCCGACTGCATGTCGCTAGACTCTACAACGCAGTCTATAGCGATATTCAATTGTCGTAAAACGTAGATGGCGTACTGAGCCCCTCGACTAGCCCCAAATATTACAACCGAACTAGCGCCACCTAAGGCATTGATTATCGCTGCAGAGTGCTTATTCATAGACCTCGGTAACTACTCACCGCTAAATTGCCCTACATCTCAAAAGTTTATCAAACACTTCCTAAATACAAGTATCAACGCTACGCCTGTACCATGAATTAAGCTGAGAGTCAAATTAGCGCTTGTCTGTTTAGCCCAGGTGTACAAGCCTTGTCCTTGATAAGCTAGCTCAGACCCTTCGCTAGTCCAGCTCACACAGCACCATGCAACTTTTTAGTCGCCGTTCGTACCGTTCTTTGATATTTCAAAAGAACACTGCCAACGCCCTAGAAAACACTAGGCCGCGCGCACGGATGCGCAGCGTCGTCAAAAGATGAACTACTGTTCTACATGACTCGATCATAGTTACACGCAACTAAATCAGCTCAATCAATTTTGGCAAGAGATAAACAGATTCACTTACGTAAAAATCGAGCCTGCTCAGTCTCAAGATAATTAACTCCAGCCGGCATCGATACGATATTTCACTTCATTTATCTATCAGCCTTACTAAGTTCGTGGATCGCTTTGCGGGGAATCATTCGGCCAATCTTTAATTAGTAAATGTAGTTTATCCTTTACTACAATCCATTCATCTGCAGCAGGCAGGGGATTTTGCTTGTTTTTGATTACACGTAATGTCTTTGCAAGTAAGGCATTCAATGGTATGAATGATTTTTGATTTCCAGGAACGTCATTTTGATGGTAAATTGCCTGAGCGGGGCATTCCGCTACGCACAATGTGCAGTCAATACATTCACCAGGATCAATTACCAGGAAGTTAACACCCTCCCGGAAACAGCTAACCGGACAAACACGCAAACAATCCATATATTTACAACAGATACAGGATTCTGTTACGACATGTGCCATTGTGGGTTCCTTGACTAATATTATTTGATGGATTTAAGCTCAAATGGAAACGCGCTGGAGTGATTACTAATCCCCACAGACGGGTTGAACCCCGTTGCTTCCTAGATCAATTTGTTATTTTATCATGAATCGTTCTAATTGCTTTGCAGCACGCCGTTCAGGCCACAACTACTCTCTTGCGCTAGGATAGTGAATGGCAGTGCCATACACACTGCACTAGACTGCTTGGCTGACCGTCAATATGCCCACGGGGCACATCCTATTTCCCACTATCAAAGATCAACTTTTCAACCGGCGGTAAATGGTCTCAGCTTATTCGTAACATAAAATGTAGCTTGAATTATAAGAGGATGGAAAGCTAGCCACGAAGAGCCTTTCGATTGGAATATGAGAAGTTAATCTATTAATAGTACCGTTTGATTTTCATTAGCGAGATCCATAACAGACTTCACGATCGATTCTTTATGCTGAGCTGGGGGATATATCAAGATTATATCGGCCGCTAATTTATTTACTTTATCGTAACCAAATATCTCAATATTATTTATCTTCTTTCCATGCAAGGTTTTATTTCTATCTAAAAATCCTAATACATTTGACGATGTGAAGTTTTTGTCGGTTAATAGGGTGGCCGATTTTGGACTGGCTGGAGCGATTAAAATATTACGATTACTAAATGAAATATCAGTGCGTTGCCCGTGCTGATCAACAAGGCAAGATTGTAATAAATCAAATCTAGCGACCCTTGAAATGTTATTTGTCTCATTGTCACTTCTAGGATCTTTCAAATAGACACTTTCGTAAAAATCTGTTTCTTTCACTTTCATTATCTGTATTTTTTCCGATCTCTTTAATTCACTATAAACCTTATCCAGCAAAATCTTTCCGGGTTTGCTAATTTTTGCTAAATGACCCTCTGTGTAATGAACTGCCTCAAGGCCATGTTTTTTAAGGATATTATATAGTTTGGCATATGCTTTTATTTGCTTTGAAAAATCGAAACCGCAAAAATCGTCGGCATCAGGAGGCATCTTTGTAAAAGGGATAAAGTCGAAAGTCAGCCATATTTTTTGCGGCCTAATAGCCAACATCGCATAAGCAAAGCCGATAATATCATCGTCAGCACAGTTATTTTCAGTGAAGATGTACTTTACTGCAAAACTACCCCCTCCTTGCGCGCCCGCAAAAGCATATCTGGAGCAATTTTCTAGCACCTTTTCGTATTGATTCCCAAGTTTCGTCTGCATATATGTTGAGGATGTTCCTGCATCAATAGATGTAATAACCCACTGCAAAGAGCCATTTTTCAGTCCGTTATAAATTGTTAAGTCAAATTGCACCGAATTTGTAAATAGCAAAATTCTCATTCTCATCTTTGAAAAAAAATCTACATATTCACCCATATTTTTTATTAAGCTTGTTTCCCCTCCATTAAAATCAACCCACGCGTCCCATCTAACATCCCCTGGCTCAAAAAGTCGCAATATTTCCAATGAATCATATTGGGCCTCGACAAATCCCTGGTCAAATCTGCCTTCTTTTTCTGCATGTGTAAATCCGCAAAATTCACATCTTAAATTACAAATAGTTTTAGGAGCATGATCAATCACTCCTAATTGATCAAACCTAACATCTTTAAAAGGTTTATGCTCAACCATGGAGCATTTTTTACATATTACGTCTGTGATATCATCATTGAGTTGATTAAATAAGTTCTTTCGCTTCTCTATCAGCGCATCTTTTGTGATCGAGATTTTTGCTAACTCCTTTTCAGACCAGTAGACCGGCGCAGCAAACGGGCCGAGCTGACACGCCCTTAGTCCCTCTGGGCCAAACCTGAGTCCAGCCTCAAGCTTAGGGCAAGTCTTAACAATGTCATCATCGTTAAATTTCATAAATCGCCCTTTCTTTTATCTTTATCTTCCTGTGACTCATGTGCAACACACCAAGTTTACTCCTGGTAGCTAGAGCCTAGTAGCCTTGAACATTACCGGCAGAACCTATGAGTGCTTTTATGGTATTTATCCTGCGTTGGCCCTAACGTATAATTTAATGGAATCGCAATTACATCTGTTTCCTGAATGGACCAAGAGAAATGTCGCAAATAGATTTTATATCCAAGACCCAAAGAATTAATTTCAGTTGGCATTTTATATATTGCATCGAACGTGTGATACGCCGGAAAGATGAGGACAGGCAAATATTTTCTAATAGTCTTTTCACACCCCTTAAGAACCTCTATGGCAACATGCAGCCGGGGAGGATCCGCCTTAATTATCGTAACTGGAAAGCCTGGAAAAAGGCTGTCCAGTGAATCAACTTCAATATTAATGTTTCCAAATTTATTTATTTCGCTGGAGCTCTTTAGAGTAAAACGTTCGGATGATTTAAATTTTTGGCGTCCCTTGTGAGACCAAACTCCCTTGTTTATACATTGCACATTCGGGTCATAATTAGTATTGCGCAATAATGCCGCATAATTATTTGGGTCTGGCTCGAAAGCAACTACCCTATATTTTATATTTTCACTCGTACATTTTTTTATAAATTCGAACGTGCTGCAACCGTCATAAGCACCAATATCGACAAGATTCTGGTCTCTTCCAAAGCAATAATTAAATTCATTATTAAAATAAAAATAGGATTCTGAAAATTCGAAGCCCCCAACTGGTTTTTCGCCATACTTATGAATTGGCTCACTGAAACTTTTCAGAAAGTCACGTAACAGATTCACATTCTCATAAGAAGCTAGTGCTTTCAATTTTGATATAAATAGCCTCTTGGAGTAACTGTCAGAGAGTATTTTATATGCTTTCTCGATTATCTCAGAATCTTGCTCCAGCAAGATTCGCAAATTACTTTCACCGACTTTGCGCAGCTCCTGTATTAGATTTTGGGTAGGATCTGCGATTGCAGCGCTGATAGATAAATCGTACCGTAATAATACAATTTGTTTTTTGGAAAATCCTTTTTTGATCAAATTATTCTTAACTACTTCTTCGCCGGATGATATTCCCATGATAAGCAAATGATCTGAGCATTTATTTATGAACTCGTCTATATTAATAACATTCAGGTTATTCTTGGTTAAATTTTCATTTAATTCTGATACTACGAAGCAAGAAGCAGAGATTCCATTGTTCTTTAGCGCGCGATAAAGTTCATTGGCGACTATTCCTGCCCCGAAAATACTAATTTTTGATTGAGAAAAATTTCCAGGATTTCTAATGCCAAATATTCGCTGAATAAAATTTTCCTTGCGCGACTTACTTTTTAGTATTGTAGATATTACGCTAGCCATGGACCACACGTATCAAGATTCGTTTTTTAGCCCCCCTTAAGCGAACGGAGTACGCGCTTATAGGAGCCTGGCTTTTTACGAAATGCATCGCGCCCTGCTTCTATCACCCATCAATCAAAATATGAGCCTTGCCCCATCTGGACGTGGCATATCTGCTTTTTCTTCATCAAACGACCATACATTGATGTCCATATGATCGGATGTTTCACCGATTGAGCACTACGATTAGTGGCCAAATTCTGTCCATGAGTGGCTCACCACCAGCAGGCGCCGGAAAGAATTATCGCTCAGGCAGATATGGAATTCTTCGGTTTGTCCTGATGAATGCGATATATTGCACAACACCAGATGTCTATTTGAATTTTGTCTATTTGTGCCAGAATAAGCATAGACCAAACTACACCAGCAAGGTTTCCCAAGTATATATTACGCTACTATATTTATGTTTTGAGGCATAGAGGAATTTATCAACATATGCTGCAACAGCTTTATCATTTTGTCTTTCGCTCGTACTCACAAAGACAACCTTCCTGTCACTACCGAGGTAGTTTGACAGAATTTCATCGCGGAATTGCTCGTAAGACAATATGAGCAAATTATCAAGATAAGCACCTTGCCTCGCCGGAGCCTTATCAATTACTGCACTAACAGTAAGGCCACTGCTCTCAAGTTTTAGCTTCAAGATATATGAAAGCAACATGGAGCCAATAAAAATTATGTACGCATTTTCTAAAATCTTAGTATTAATATTCGTACAACGCAACCGCGTATAAATATGTTCGCTAACTTGATTCTTAAATTTCCCCTTTTCCACCTTCTCATTAAAAGCTAGTTCGCTTATTAATGCAGCCAACGAACTCTTCAGTCTTTCATTACTAACAAGAATGGATTTCAACAATGGTTTGTCATTATTAAACAAAGCCTTTTGAATGCCATATTTAAATCGTACATACTCCATCATCTTCTGTGTGTTTCGTGAAAAGTAGGAGTCTTTAACTATATCACTTGAAATATCAATCATCGGATTCGCCTGGTCAACGATTCTTGACTGTTGACCAGCATGCTGTCGGTACGAAAACATCGGCTTAGAACATAAGTATAGGTCAGATTTTTCATTTATAGCCATTACCATTTGGATATCACCGGATGGCCGGTACGTGTATTCCGGTTCATGCAGGCCTAACATCTCAGACCTAGGTGCATCTTGGGGAATTAACCGAGGCCTCAAAAGTGAGTGGCTTGTCAGATTGTTCCCATAATAATCAAAGTATAATCTTCTATTTATACAGTGCGTTGTAGTTGGAATCCAAAGTTTTTGCTGTTCGTAAAAATTGACGTATTGCTGCTTCCTGATTAATATGTCTCTTTCAAGTACTTGGTCAGAATAAAGCTTATCGGCCAGCTCATTGCCACTCTCATCGAGCAATGACACATTGGACCCTATCAATCCAATATTATTATGCGTGTTCAATATTTCCAAGCAAACATTGACATAGTTAAATGTCATAAGGTCATCATCATGGGTAACGATAACGTACGGATTTTGTGCGTACATCAATGCTGATTGGAATGAATTCACAGGACAGGATGGATGTTGAAGCCTAATTAATTTGACATTCTTTACGTTGCGCGTAATCTCATAAGCAATCTGATGTGATTTGTCGGTTGAATGATTATCGATAATAAGCACCTCGCAATCCCTGGAAGCATGACGCAATAAAGCTTCCAGGGATTGCGCGATATACTGCTCTCTATTGAAGAGAAGTAAAGCAACTGTGATCATAGTAATTCAAGCTGCCGGTGGCGCGCTGATTTTTTTTCTTGATCATCTGTGGAGTAACGCTTGATTATGAATCAAGAGAATTTTTTTCCCTTTCAAACTATTAGCTTTATGGATGCCATCAAGGATTTGAGTAGCATATGCTTTACTCAGCAATAAAACAGTGTCGAAGTGTATTTCACCTAAGGCGCCATAAGGATAAATAGTAACACCATTATACGTCCTGCCTGCTTTTGAAACACTCAAATCTGCAAAGCCTGAAATATTTAGCCTCTTCACGCATTCGTGCTTCATGAAATTTTCCGTTGCTCGCCCCATCGGGGCAATCAAAATCTTCCTGCTTTCAAGCTGTTCGTGCGAAACAATCTCTTCTATTGCCGTAGCATTGCATTCAATGTACGTCGCATCATACCTATCATTGAATGTGACGATATTAATTTTATCTGGGTCGTGTTCGCTCTTGGAAGCATCTCGCTTAGATAGTCTTGCCAATTCTTCTTCAATGTCTTTTTTAATAGAGTCCAAGGCGAGCCTACCACTGCCCATAGAAGCAGCACTCTCTTCAAAGAAATGAATGGGCGTTATTCCCCACTTGAGAAACTCGATATACATTTTGCGATACGCAATGCGTACTTTTGAAAAATAATCATTGGCCATTGGTAGCCCACGGTGGCTAGCCACGACCGCAACGTCATAGTCAAGGTTTAATTCTACGCTATCAACTCCTGCAGCTTTTACTGCGTATACGAAACCGTAGATGTCGTCATCTTCCATTGTTCGGTCAGTAAATATATATTTCGCTGCAACTTTTGTTACGTTTGGATCGCAAACTTTTCGGTATGCCGCTAGATTTCTGATGCACTGAATATATGTATTGCTTTTCTTCGTCTTTAACCAAGTTGATGCGGTCCCCGCATCAACACTAATTATCAGCCAGGTCACGGCCCCTCTTTTTACAGCATCATACAAAACCTCTGAAAAGATGACCCCGTTACTATAGACCCGTGTTCTTATCTTGTTCCGTTCAAAATAACTTAAGTAGTCAGCTAAGTCAGATTGTAAGGTTGGTTCTCCTTGATTGAAATCTACAGATGCATCAAGCGTAACATCTTCCGGGGTGAAACATTTTAAAATAGCAAGTGGGTCATACAGTGCTCTCTTAAAATGATCATCGTGTGTAAAGCCACAATAATCACATCGCAAGTTACACCTTGAATCTGCTGCTACATTAATGAGCTCTACTTTATCGAATGAAACCTCATTGAATGTTGTTGTTTTCCATTGCGTGCATTTTCGGCAGAGAAAATCATTGTCATCAGGGTCGTTTAATCTTTCAAATAATTCAATTCGCTTATTTATTAGCATTTCTTTCGTTATGTTCTGGGGAACTTTGTCTGCACTCCAATACGGAGGAGCTTCTACAGCGCCATGTGAATAGCAACAAGCCTGAACATTGTAGGGTCCAAGATGTAAACCGGTCTGTATTCTATGGCAGGTTTTTACTACGCTGTCGGGTTTATACGAGTTCATGGGCGTCTTCATAGCATCCCCCTACTTTGTCTTACACATAAATAGTCAGGCCGCCAGACCATTGTTCAGAGACTTGCTTTAATCTCTTAGTTAACATATTGGTCATGCACCAGAACTCCATGTGAGGACCATAGCTTTTAATTATGCATACCAACCGCGGGTCATGATGTACATATGCAGACAAACATAGGTTTGGGCTATATCGGGTTTGATTAATTAATAGCTTAGGATATCCTAGCAGGGCCGAACAAATGTCCAGCCCGCCGGATAGGCAAATATTTGCATTGTTTGGCCTTTTCAGTGTTTGCATTTGTAGCCGTTGCGATTCAACATCATATTCTTGCAAGGCTTCTGGAAATAACCAGCCAACTACTACTTCGGAACGGCTAGCTTTTATAAATTCACTGAACTGAGCGTACGGATCCAACGTGACTTTAAACTTCAGCTGCGAATCCCCCTGTAAGATAGCTTTAAAATGGCACCCTGGATTACTGTCGACAAAAGCCGCACCAACTTTTGGAAGCAGTACATCTTGAAGATGTGTGCCCGGATCATCCATCTCATTCGTTGATTTACATGCAAATGGAACATGAATGCCATTTAATATGTTCCTATAGCTTTTGTCTCGTGAGAGCATTTCCAGAATTTCACCGGCCTTCTCTTTGAATTCCTGCACGGTATAATTTAGCGGTACGTTGCCGTATTGTTTAGCGCTATCAAGAATGGCTTGATAATCTATATGCGGCTTTTCAAAAGCGTAGTAACATTTTGGTGTGCTGCTAAATAGCCGCATATTCAGTGGAGGTATGCGACGTCCTAATTCGTTAAATTGATCCATGTCATACTACTCACTAGTTAGAATATTAGGAGTTTGCTTAAACCCATGTTCATAAGGCACTGGCAATAGTGGGCTTCTTTGTAAATATTTATTGACCGTATCGTTATGGAATTGAATGAACTCCGGGTGCTCTCCTATAATACATTCATCACGGTAAGGCCCGAGCCAACTATTCATCATTCCTCGGTCCAAAATTACAGAAAGCGGCTCCTTGGTAACATTACCGATTGATAAGTCCATATAGGGACATGGAACAATTTCACCGTCGTGGTTAACTGTATTAATCCCCTTGACGGTAATGCACCGACCAGGCTGCCCATAAGAGGGACTCATATGAGTAAATACGTTATAGCGATCTTCAAGTAGTTTAAGCTGATCCACATCTTTTTTAACGCAAACCCACTCAGCTTGCTCTCTAGCCGTTCCAACCGGC